>Ga0156233_102_pt1 | contig 88573 bp, 90 predicted proteins | sample RifCSPlowO2_12_FD_107880 | JGI IMG/M metagenome (GOLD analysis project Ga0156233, IMG submission 107880) | Candidatus Schekmanbacteria bacterium RIFCSPLOWO2_12_FULL_38_15
TCATTATATAAACGAAATGTTGTTTTCCCACTCATTTGCAGAATTTATTAAAAGACTTTTGAGATTGCTTCGTCGGCTATGCCTTCTCGCAATGACATTGCGACACAGCCTTTAATGACACCTTTAAATCTTTTTTTTATCCCCTAAAAAACAGAAACCATACAACTGCAAAAATCGGAATCAGGATTGGCAGAGAATATTTTATGATATAGCCAAAAAAACTCGGGCACTTTGCCCCAGCCTGCTCTGATATTGATTTAACCATAAAATTGGGTCCATTCCCAATATAGGTAATTGCACCAAAGAAAACAGCGCTAATTGAAATTGCCTGAAGATACTTCCAGTGCTCTTCAATAAAAATCTTCATGTGAACAGGGTTATCAAGCTGAAGGCTATGCAGTCCAAAGGATGCGCTCAAAAAGTTAAGATATGTTGGTGCATTATCAAGAACGCCTGATAAAATCCCGGTACTCCAATAGAATTGCCCGGGAGTTCTAATACCGAGCGTTCCTGCATTAAGTTCAAGCCAGTCAAGGCAGGGTACCATTGTTGCAAAGATGCCTGCAAAGAGTATTGCCACTTCATTAATAGGTGCGAAATGGAAATCATTCCTTTCGTGGACTTCTTTTTTTGTTGTAAAATATGAACCTGCGGCTGCTGCTATCATGATTATTTCTCTGAGAAATTTAGGTTCGTTTATAAAAACCGCCAAAAGGATGATGATAAGGAAGATAATGTTATGAAGCCCTGAAGCTCTTGCTTCTTCTCCTTTTGCTTCAACTTCTTCACGGAGTTTTTCTTTAACTTTTCTGTAATAATGAAGGTCAATAAAATAAAAGATTGCCAGAACAAGACCAATGGTAAAAGCCCAGATATGCCATGCTTTTCCAATTAACCAGAAAAACGGGACACCTTTTAAATATCCAAGAAAAAGGGGTGGGTCTCCTATGGGAGTCAGGGCGCCACCAATGTTGCTTACAATGAATATAAAGAAAACGACGTGATAGCCGCTAATACGATATTTATTTGCTTTAAGATAGGGTCTTATAAGGAGCATTGAGGCGCCTGTTGTTCCAAGAAGATTTGAGATAATTGCGCCAACAGCCAGCAGAATTACATTTGCGTGAGGTGTTGACCTTCCCATGATGGTTATATGTATACCGCCTGCAACAACAAAAAGAGAGCCAATAAGAGTGATAAAACTAATATATTCAAATCCGGTATGCGCCATTCTGGAAGCATTTTTTAGAAAAAAGGTATAATAAATGATTGGAATAATTCCTAACCCAAGTGAAGGAATAGTGTAATTATTATCCCACCATTCCTTATTAATTAATGGAACTACTGCTATTGAAAGCAACAGCAGGGCAAAGGGGATAATCATTAATGGGTTAACAGGGAGTATTGTTATGTTTTCCATTGGATTTACTGAACTTTAAAAGCCATAAGCTATAAGTGATATATGACAAAATAGGGAGGCTAAATCCTCCCCTGCCCTCATAGAGGTTGTGACTGCCTTCCCATACAATCTAATTTTATCCAAAAAATTCAGATAACTTAATAAAAATCTTTTAATGAAGTCAAGGAATATGGTATTAGAAAGTATAAAGTGTAAATTTAAAAGTGCAAAATTGAAAGATGAAAAATATTTTACTTGCTGGCCAGCCCGGCGTTGGCAAAACCACAACAATCAAAAAGATACTTGAGTATGTAAAAATTTTTGCAGGCGGTTTCTACACTCAAGAAATCAGGCTTGGAGGCGGAAGAATCGGGTTTGAGATTGTCACTCTTAAAGGAGAAAAAGCTCCGCTTGCCAACAGGAATGTGAGAAGCAAGCATGTGGTTGGAGATTATGGAGTTATACTTGAAAACATTGAGAAGGTTGCAGTGAAGAGCCTGATAGATGCTTTAAAAGAAAACAAACTCATAGTCATAGATGAAATTGGGAAGATGGAGCTTTTTTCAGAGGAATTTAAGAAAGCAGTTCTTTCATGCCTTGATTCTGAGAAAATAGTCTTAGCCACAGTAACAGAGGCAAAGATTCCATTTGTGAATGAAATTTTAAAAAGAGATGATGTGGATATATTCCAGATTACCACTAAAAACAGAAACCAGATGTCAGGGGATTTGAGGGATATGGTATGGGAGATGGTGAAGGAGGGTTTGTGATCCTTGGAAAAGTTGAAAGAAGTGAATAGTCGTAAGTGAATAGTGAACAGTGAAGAGTAAAACAACGTTTCAATAATAAATGTTTTCTTGACTAATTCTTCCCATAGGTCTAAAGCGCTGGAAAAACCTATATGACTCTAAAAATAAGGGCAAGGAGGCAGTTATGAAAATTCTTATAGCTGATAAATTTCCTGAGAAACACCTTAGCGAAATTAAAAAGATGAAAACAGAACTCGAATATGCACCTAAATTAAAAGCCGAGGAACTTCCTGAAGCAGCCAAAGAAGCAGATATACTAATTGTCCGTTCAACAGAAGTATATGCTGACTGTATTGAAAAAAGCCATAAATTAAGTCTCATAATCCGTGCCGGAGCCGGGGTAAATAACATAGATATGAAAGCTGCGAGTGAACGGGGAATTTATGTGGCTAATTGCCCCGGGAAAAACAGTATTGCAGTAGCAGAGTTAGCCATGGGGCTAATCCTTTCTCTTGATCGCCGCATTCCTGATAACGTCATTGATATGAGGGCTGGAAAATGGAATAAAGGGAAATACTCCAAAGCAGATGGTATCTTTGGCAAGACGCTGGGAGTAATCGGTGTTGGGCAGATTGGAAAAGAGGTAATCAGAAGGGCAATACCTTTTGGTCTCAAAATAATTGCCTGGTCAAGGTCTCTAACACCGGAAATAGCAGCAGAGCTTGGAGCAAATTTCAGTTCCACAATAAAAGAGCTCATTCCCAAATGTGATATCATATCAGTACATTTAGCTTTAAAACCTGAAACCAAAGGGCTAATAAACAAAGAACTCATTGCAACCATGAAACCAGGGACAATATTTATCAATACTGCAAGGGCAGAGATTGTAGATGAAAACGCACTTGTTGAGGCTGTTAGGGCAGGCAGGATTTGTGTTGGTCTTGATGTCATGAAAGATGAGCCTGAGGCAAAAGAAGGGCAATTTACAGGAGCGATTGCAAAACTGCCTGACATTTATGCAACCCATCATATTGGCGCTTCAACAGAACAGGCGCAGGATGCTGTCGCATCAGAAACGGTTAGGATTCTTAAAGAGTATGTTAGCCAGGGAACTGTGCAGAACTGGGTCAACAGATGCAAAAAGACAAAGGCATTGTGGCAGCTTGTCGTCCGCCATTATGATAAGCCCGGAGTGCTTGCCAATGTTTTAAATGAATTAAAGTCTGACGGGATTAATGTTCAGGAAGTAGAGAATGTTATTTTTGATGGAGAGAAAACAGCCTGCTGCACAATACGGCTTGATTCAAAACCGTCTGATGGAGCAATTGCAAAAATTGGGAACAGGCAAAGCGAAGTCATAAATACAACACTTATTGAACTTAATTAAAGTTGACATTTGTCCCCTTCAATTCAGAATCTTCAATGCACTGTCAAGCTGGGCGTGGCTGCCAAGAATGACAAGAATGTCGCCTGATGAAACATTAAAATCAGCATGGGGATTTGTTATTGCCCTGCCGTTTCTGATAACTGCAATAACTGAGGCTTCGGTTTTTTTCCTGAGGTCAAGCTCGCCTAAGGTTTTTCCGTTTGCAGGTGAATCATCTGTTACAAGAAAGCTGTAAGTAATGGTTGCAACAAGGATTTTTGAGAGGTCTGCCAGTCTTTCTCCTGCCTCTGCTGGTTTTCTGAGCATTGCGTATCCTTTGTTTCTTATAATATTGACCTGATTCAGAATGAGATTTGTGGGAACATAGTGTTCTTTTAATACCCTTGAAAAAATCTCAATGGAGGTTTCAAATTCTTCGGGAATTACTTCGTTTGCTCCAAGTTTATAAAGCTCTTCAACCTCGCTTATGTAGCGGGTTCTGACAATAACAACTATTCCGGGGTTTAATTCCTTAGCAACCTTTACAACAGCCCTTGTTGCCAGAGGGTCAGAGATTGCTATGACAATGGTGTGTGCCTCAGAGATATTAAGATTTTTTAAAACTTCATATTGAGCTGCGTCTCCGTAAAGAACCTGGTGATTCTCCTTTTTTGCAGCATCAACCTTTTCTGAGTTGATTTCAAGAATAAGGTAAGGAATTCCTGTTTCCTTGAGCACACGGGCTAAGTTTTCTCCATTAAGCCCGTACCCAACTATTATTACATGTTTTTTAATTTTATTTATTCTTAGCTCTGCTTCTGAAGTTGATTTTTCAGAATAACGAATCTTTTTTGTTATAAAAATGGAAATGGCAGATGCCTGTTTGATAAGAATGGGAGTTAAAAGCATTGTAAAAAATGCGGCAGAGAGAAGAATTTGATATGCTTCAAAAGTAAGAAGCCCTAATTCCCTGCCTTCATTGAGTAAGATAAAGGAGAATTCTCCTATCTGAAAAAGCCCTAAGGCAACCATCAAAGCAATCCTCAGGGGAGACCCGAGAAGCAGGATTATAAATGTGAGAACTGAAACCTTTAAAATAAAAACAACAAAGGAAAGACCCACAATGGAAAGGAAATTTTTCAAAAAGAAATCCAGATTGAAAAGCATACCAACTGAAATAAAAAATATGCTGTTAAACACATTTTTAAAAGGGAGAATTTCAGCAATTATCTGATGGGAGTATTCTGATTCTGAGATTACAAGCCCTGCCACAAAAGCTCCGAGGGCCAGAGACAAGCCAAAGCTTGATGTGAGCCATGCTGTTCCAAGGCATAACAGGAAAATAGTGAGTGTAAATACCTCTCTGTTATTTAATCTGACAACCTGCTTCAGGATTTTTGGTGCTAGAATATATGAAATAAGAAAGATTGCAGTTGCAGAGAGCAGTGCTGTAATAAGGGTTTTAATCACAAGGAAAAGAGAGGATGAAGAACTCTTTGAGAGTAACTGGATAGAAAGTAACATTGGTATAACGGCTAAATCCTGAAACAAAAGAATTCCCGTACTGAGATTTCCCTGTGGTGAATCAGTAATCCCATAGTCAGAGTAAAGCTTAAGGATGATTGCTGTGCTGCTTAAGGTTATAAGAAATCCAATGAGCAATGAATTGGGCAGTGGATGGTTTTGGAAAAATAATGGAATGGAAACAAGCCCTGTGGTTAAAAAAACCTGAAGCCCGCCACCCAAAAGCCAGGACTTTTTTGATTTCATCATTCTTGTGATTGAGGATTCAATTCCTATTGAAAATAATAACAGAACTACACCTATTTGTGCTAACAGTTCAACTGTTTGAACTTCATGGATAAGCTTTCCGCCATATGGTCCAATAATGACACCACTGATTAGAAAACCTATAACAGGAGGAAGTTTAAGGTAATGGAAGATTATGCTGACTGGAACAGAGACAGCGAGAAGGATTATTAAGTCAATCAGCAAAGGAATTTGTTCCATAAGTATTAACTATATTCTTCCAAACAGAAAGATTCCAAGATAACATCGGGCTACACATTATGTCATTGCCTGCCTACCGCAGGCAGGCTTTAGGGCTACCTGTCTGCCGACAGGCAGGAAGCCCTTCGCAATGACGAGCGAGGGACCTGCTCGCAATGACAACCAGAAGATAGCAGTTCTCCATTGGAAAGTTCAAGGAGTTTTTGCAATGAAGGATTTATCTTGAAATTTAAAGCTAAATAGCCTAATTAAATAGATAATAAAAATCTGCAAGAAAGGAGATAATATAATGGTGAATATGAAATTCAGAATGTATCTTTTATTAGCCGTTCTATTTGCAATAGTCTACGCTATTATTACAGTAGGAGGTACTTTTTTAGGGATTGGAAACTTTTATTTCTACTTAACAATATCCATTGGGATGATGCTTGTTCAATATATGATAGGTCCAAAGATTGTTGAATGGTCAATGGGAGTAAAGTACATCAATAAAGGAGAATATCCAAAATTGGACAGGATGATTGATGAGCTTGCAGTGAGTGCAAAAATTCCAAAACCCAGAATCGGCATCTGTGAAACACCAATGCCGAATGCCTTTGCTTTTGGCAGGGGAGTAAATGACGGAAGGGTTTGTGTAACAAGAGGGATTCTTAATATCCTTGAACAAAATGAGCTGAAAGCAGTTTTAGCCCATGAAATGAGCCATCTTAAAAACAGGGATGTGCTTTTTATAACAATTCTTTCAGTTATTCCAATGATTCTTTACCGCATTGCGTGGAACTTCATGTTTTTTGGCGGAGGAAGAGACAGGGAAGGCAGCGGCGGTAATGCTGCGCTTGTCGGAATGGCTGCTTTTCTTTTTTATTTCATTACAAACCTTCTGGTTCTCTATGCGTCAAGGATAAGGGAATATTTTGCTGACAGGGGGTCAATGCAATTGGGAAGTCAACCTGCTGACCTTGCATCAGCGCTTTATAAGCTTGTCTATGGTTCAGCTAAAATGCCAAAAGAGGCATTGAAACAGGTTGAAGGGATGAAGGCATTTTTTATCAATGACCCTTCAAGGGCATTGCGTGAAATCCGCGAGTTGCAGCAGCTGGATTTGGACAGAAGCGGTACAATTGATGCCGGTGAATTAGAGGCTTTACGCATAAAAACCATTAAATTAAGCTTTAGTGACAGGCTTATGGAAACTCTGAGCACTCACCCTAATATGCTCAAGAGGATTAATGAGCTTTCAAAAGCTAACAGAAGATTCTGAAATCGCGAACCGTGATTCGTGGCTTGTCAAACGTTGTTCGGTAAATTACGAAAGACGAGGCACGGACTCAGTGTCACAATCCACTGCTAAACTCTCTCTTCACTTCATCAAGCTTTTCTGGATTCAAGAATAAATCAAGAGCGGTTAATGCAAGGGCTTTTGCTCCAATAATTAAACCATCATCTCCGCTTGAAGAAATTGCAGCCTGCGCGCTCTGTCCGTAGAACTTAAACCTCATCTGAACATTTGCAAGAAATTTTAAGTATAATTGATTTTGAGCGGTTCGACAAAAGTGAAGGTTAATCATTTGACAGCAACAACATACAGTCACAAAAAGGGTAGGGGAGGCTAAAGCCTCCCCTACCCAAAACATCTAACCGACTTGTACAGCTTACTGAACCTGCGGTGCTTCACCCCCGACTAATTTCTCAGCCTCTGACTTGGCGTTGTTGCACGGAGTGTCAAGAGAAACTTTGATTTCTTCAAGCTGTTTAATTGCATCATCAAGTTTTTCTTTCTTTTCTAAGATATTTTCATCCCCGGAAAGTCCGGAAGCCTGCTGAATCGTGGCATCTGCCTTTGTCAGATTATCTTTTGCGTCTGTGAGATTTTTGTCAAAATCTGATTTAATCTGTTTTTTTAACTCATTAATCTTAGTCTTTGCTTCTTTTTTCTTGCCCTTATCCTTTATCTTGGGCAACACACTCTTTAATGCTTCGTCAATACATGATGAGGATGCAGACTCAATAAGCTGGCTTACTGTGCCTTTGGTTTCAGCAGCCTTTTGTGAAAGCGGTTCAATCTCACTCTTTATTTTTTCAAGTTTTTCAGAAGCAGCATCCTTTGCAGCTGTGAATTTATCTTTTGCAGCAACAAAAGAGGTTTTTGCTTTTTCATAATTCTTTCCTGTCATTTCAATTTCAGCCGCCTGCTTTTCAGTCACTGCAGCCTGGTATTCTTCAGGCGCGAGCTTTTCAGCGTTAGCAGCAACCGCATCCTTTTCTGCTGCCTCAGTATCTGCCTTCTCTTTTGTCGGAGGCCTTTGGCATCCAACAACTGCAAGTGAAACTGCAACAAACAAAACACAGAAAATCAGTATTGGACTCCTCTTGAACTTGTTCATATGCACTCCTTTAAAAATGTTTGGTTAAATTAAAAGTTAATAAATATTAATAAAAATGTTTTTAAAAATATTTAATCAAAATCCTCTTTTCAACACCACCTCCTGTACCATATAAGTTATTTAGAAATGGATTCGCTCTTTTTTCTCTCTCTTTTCCTTCTTCTTCTCCTTTAAACTTTTTACCGGCTTTCTCTTTTGCTCCTTTTTGACTTTATCCATTCCTTTCATTTTTTAGCCTCCAAAAAATTATTGGTTTTTAATTAATTGGTAAGTTCCTTATTCATTTTTTTAATTCAGACTGGAGAGTTAGTATCAAATTTTTTAAAAAAAATCAATATAATTTTTTATTAAAAATATTTTTTATTATTTCAAGCAAAATAGTGGTTATTTAATTTATGCAATGTTTACTTTAATAAGGATTATTGGGTCGGATAGTTTTTATAGGATTGAAAAGCCTGCAAATCAAAGAGGGAGACTTGTTTTATGCCTCCCTCTTCTTTAATTCTTACTGATGATTTTTACTTTATTTATTCAGACTTTTCTGATTTGCCTTCTTCTTTTTCCTCTGGTGCAGGTGCTGCGGCTGTTTCTTTTTTTGGCTCAGAGGCTGCTCCTATACCAAGGGCTTCTCTTGTTTTTGAGCCTGGAATTCCATCAGCCTTTAAGCCTTTTTTCTCCTGAAATTTCTTGATTGCCTCAGTTGTGGCATCATCTAAATTGCCGTTTGCTTCACCGCTGTAGCTTCCATCAGCCTTTAAGGCTTCCTGAACGGCTTTTATTGTTGATGCCTTGTACTTTGGCATTTCAGGTGCTGCTTTTTCTTCTGCTGCAGGAGTGGCTTCTGGCGTTGCAGGCTGTGCTGCTTCAACAGGGGCTGCTTCCATTTTGGCAGCTTCTCCGGTCCCTTCCTCTGAAAAGACTGGTAAAGCTAAAAAACAGATAAATCCAACTAATAATAAAGAAAGAAAAGTTTTCTTAATCAATATAATCACCTCCTTTTATTTGTAAAATAAAATTTGAAATTAATTAGATTTTTTACATAGTTGTTTCAATTATTGCAAGCATTTTCTATACTATTTGAACTTTTGCTTGACAATAAAAAATCTATATTACTTATTAATAGTCCAGCTTAAACTAATTTGTAAACTTTTCTAACAGAATAATAAGGAGTTTTAAATGGCAACAGAGAGATCTCTTGTAATGGTTAAGCCTGATGGAGTCGCAAAAGGAGCAGCTGGAGATATTATTTCAAGGTTTGAGAAAGCCGGCTTAAGGCTTATTGGTCTCAAGATGATTCATATGGAAAAAAGAAAAGCTGAAGGCTTTTATATTGTCCACAGGGAAAGACCTTTCTATAATGACCTCACAAACTTTATGTCCTCAGGTCCAACTGTTGTAATAGCGCTTGAAGGAGAAGGTGCAATTGCAAAAATACGTGATATGATGGGACCAACAGATTCAAAGAAAGCGCTTAAAGGAACTATCAGGGGTGAGTGGGGAACTGATGTTGAAAAAAATGCTGTTCATGGTTCTGACTCAAAGGAATCTGCAAGCTTTGAAATACCTTATTTTTTTAACAGACTTGAACTTTTTTGATTGTCAAATATGGAAAGAACAGTTAACCTATTGACTATCATTTTGTACTGATTCGTTAAGATTTCAAATTATAATTTCTAATATTTCCAAGTCAGTACTGCGGGTCAGGGAAAAACACTCCTCTATCTTTTGCAAGATTAAAAACTGAACAGAGTCTATTTATTTTTGTAAAGAACCAAAAAGTATTATTTTAAAATATTTATCAGCTTACTTTGCCTTAACATTTTAAATTGCAAGGAGAATTTTTTATGGAAGAAAAAAGGATAAAGGATAGAAGATTAGGTTCTGACAGGAGGCTTTTTATTTCCGTTGTAGATAACAGGTACTATGAAAAACGGAGAATTTTAAAAGTGAAAATAATAATGAGTACAAAACAGGCATATGTTGGGGAGTTTCATCTTTCTGAAGCAAAAAGAGGATTATCAGATGCAATGAATTATGAAAAGTCCTTTATAAACCTCACAGATGTAAGAATAGATGATTTTTCAGAAGTTATTCCCTCTATTTCATTAAACAAGGAACGGATTGTTTCTGTTGAAGAAATTTCATCAAGAAAAGCTCTTAGCTTGGAAGAAGGCAAAGCTGTAGCATAAACATAATTGCAAACTTTTGCCTTTACATCTTCAGCTTTATCTGCTACAAAAATCACTGTTTTAAAGTTTCAATCTCGATAGGCAGAGGGTTTTCTAACCTTGTCTTTGCAGAACAAGAATGCCCTGCCTATCGATAATCGTTTTTCAAAATCTGGATAATCAAGCATAATATATACTTAGGAGGCTGGTATGCAAAAAGTTGTTATTGTAAGCGCTGTAAGGACGCCATTTGGAAATTTTGGCGGGGTTCTCAGGGATTTCACATCTGCTGAGCTTGGCGGAATGGTACTTACAGAGGTAATGAAAAGAATAAATCTTGACCCAAAGCTTGTTGAGGAGGTTTGTTTTGGAATAAACCTGCCTGGTTCAGACCGCTCTATTGCGCGTCAGGCAGCCTTAAAGGCAGGAATTTCTGATGATATTCCAGCTATCTCTCTTGACAGGGCATGCTGTTCAAGCATGACTGCCATGGGTATTGAATCCCAGAACATACAGCTTGGACAGGTTAATATTGCAGCTGCAGGAGGAGCTGAGAATATGAGCCAGGTCCCCTATTTTATCCACGCAGCAAGGTGGGGACAGCGCATTGGAGATATAGTTTTATCAGACCAGCTTGTAATTAAATGCCCTTATTCAGGCGTTCCAAGAGCCATTCAGGCAGGAAAAGAGGCTCTTGAATTTGGCATTACAAGAGAGGACCAGGACAAATGGGCTTTGAGAAGCCAGCAGTTTTGCGGAAAGGCGCAGGCAGAGGGAAAGTTCGAGGACGAGATAATGACAATTAAAATCCCTCAGAAAAAAGGGGAGCCTTTAATAGTTGACAAAGATGAGGCACCAAGACCTGACATAACCCTTGAAAAATTAGCAAAGCTTCCAACAGTTAACCAGAGCCCTACAGTTACAGCAGGAAATGCTCCGGGGCTGAATACAGGAGCCTCTGCAGTTATTCTGATGTCTGAGGAAAAGGCAAAGGAGATGAAGCTTCCTGTCATTGCAACTCTTATCTCCCATGCCCGCTATGCAGGGCATCCTCAGAGGATAGCTTCAATTCCAGCACATACAGCAAAGATAGCTTTAAAGAGGGCTAACCTGACAATTGATGATATAAAGCTTATAGAGATTAATGAAGCCTTTGCAGCAATGCCTCTTGTTTCAAGCAAAATCCTTGGAGACTCTGACCCTGAAAGGGTTGAGAAAATCAGAGAAAAGCTGAATGTCAACGGGGGTGCTGTTGCAATCGGGCATCCAACAGGCGCAACAGGTGCAAGGCTTGTTATGACCCTTGCCTATGAACTAAAAAGGCGCGGCGGTGGATATGGCTTGGCTTCAATATGCGGAGGAATCGGAGAAGGAGAAGCATGTGTGATTAAGGTATAGGGAGGAAAATATAAGGGAAAAGGTAAAGTTCAAATGTCAAAGCTCAAAGTCCAAAGTAAATTCCAAATTCAAATGAAAGAAATGAAAAAAAATCTTTTGGCATTTTGTCATTAGACATTCATTTGACATTTGAACTTAATATTTTAAGGAGCTGTTAAGGTGTTTGACAGGGAAAAATTAAGAGAGATTGAAAAGAAAAAGAAGGAATGGGAAGAGAGAATATTAAAAGAATATCTAAAGAAAAATCCTGAGAGAAAAGAAAAGTTTGTTACAAATTCAGAGCAGGAGATAAGAAGGCTTTATACCCCGCTTGACCTTGAGGAAATAGGGTTTGATTATCTCAAAGACTCAGGTTTTCCCGGTGATTATCCATATACCCGCGGTATTGACCCAAATATGTACAGAAGCCAGTTCTGGACAATGAGCCAGTATGCCGGCTATGGGTCAGCAGAGGATACAAACAAGTGGTACAAGTATCTTTTAAAGCAGGGACAAAAGGGGAACAGCGTTGCCTTTGACCTTCCTACACAGCTTGGCTATGATTCAGACCACCCAATGTCTTTTGGAGAGGTTGGCAAGGTTGGTGTTGCGGTTGATACCCTTGCGGATATGGAAATTCTTTTTGACGGAATCTCAATTGGCGAGATACGCCAGTCAATGACAATTAATGCGTCAGCCTCAATCATTCTTGCTATGTACATAGCAATTGCAGAAAAACAGGGAATAGATAAAAAGGACATAGAGGTTTTTCTGCAGAATGATATTCTGAAGGAATACATAGGAAGAGGGGCGTATGTTTTCCCTGTAAAGCCCTCATTAAGGCTCGTCACTGATATCATAGAATACTGCGCAAAAAATATGCCCAAATCAAGCCCACAGCGTGTTTGCGGCTACCATATGAGGGAGTCAGGAGCAACTGCAACCCAGGAAGTTGGCTTTACCCTCTCAAATGCAATTACATATATAAAATCTGCTCTTGAAAGAGGATTGAGTGTTGATGATTTTGCCCCAGGACTTTTAATATTCCTTTCAGGAGACAATGAGTTTTTTGAAGAGGTTGCAAAATTCAGGGCAACAAGGAAAATGTGGGCACAGCTCATGAAGGAGAAGTTTGGTGCAAAAAATCCAAAGTCAATGCAGATAAGATTCTTTGGATATAGCTCGGGAAGCACTCTGACAGCACAGCAACCGCTTAACAATATAATAAGGGTAAGCCTTGAGGCACTTGCAATGATTTTGGGCGGGGGACAGTTTATATTCCTTTCCTCATATGATGAGGCAAAGGCTCTTCCTTCAGAAGAATCTATAAGAATTGCTTTAAGAACACAGCAGATAATTGCCAACGAGACAGGGGTTGCGGATACTGTTGACCCGCTTTCAGGCTCTTATTATGTTGAGTACCTGACCAGCCAGATTGAAAAAGGGGCGCAGGAATATATTGACAGGATAGAGAAAATGGGCGGCTCGGTTGTGGCTATTGAAAGGGGATATATTCAGGAAGAGATTGCAAAAGAGGCATATAAGAAACAGAGAGAAATCGAGCAAAAAAAGAAAATAATAGTTGGAGTTAATGAGTATAAAATTGATGAAAAAGAAAAACGGGAGGTTATGAAAATCAACCCGGAAGTGGAGAAAAAGCAGATAGAGAGGTTGAATAAGGCAAAGAGAGAGAGAGACAATAAGAAAGTTGAGGAAGCCCTGAAGAAGGTGAGAGAAGCAGCAAAGGGGAATCAGAATATAGTCCCTGTAATGATTGAAGCAGTTAAAACTTATGCCTCAATTGGTGAAATATGCGGAGTCTTGCGTGAGGTGTTTGGGAAATATGAAGGAAGAAGCGTTTTTTAGATAAAAATAAAGATAAAAAATAATTCATTTTTTATATTTAAATTTTCCAAAGGAGGAGATATTCCTATGAAGCCACTTGAAGGTATACGCGTTCTCGGTTTTGAGAACCAGGTTGCAGGTCCCTACTGCACAATGATGCTTGCAGAACAGGGGGCTGAAGTAATCAAGATTGAGTCTCCCGGAACAGGAGATTCTGCAAGAGAGATGGGTCCGATTGTAAAAAATGCAAAGGGTGAAAAGCAGAGCGGCTATTTTTTAAGATTTAACAGGAACAAGAAGGGAATTACTCTTGATATAAGAAAAGATAAAGGGAAAGAGATTTTTAAGGAACTTGTCAAGGTTTCAGATGTAGTTGTTGAAAATTTCAGGCCCGGTCTTATGGATAAATCAGGGCTTGGATATGATGTGCTGAAAAAGATTAACCCTAAGCTGATTTATGCAGGCATCAGCGGATTCGGACAGATGAAGGGTTTTGAAGGACCTTTTAAGGACAGAACTGCTTTTGATATGGTAGTTCAGTCAATGGGAGGTTTGATGAATAATGTTGGAGAGGAAAATGGTTCTCCGCAGTGGCTTGGCATTGCCCTTGGTAATATTTATTCAGGTGTAATGGCTTCCTATGGGATTACTCTTGCCTTAATCACCCGCGGTAAAACCGGCAAGGGTCAATACATAGATGTATCAATGTATGACAATATCATTTCTTTGAATGAAAGGGCTCTTACATTTTATTCTCTCACAGGAGGAATACTCGCAAGAGGAAGAGACAAACTGGTATATCCAATCGGACCTTTCAGAGTAAAAGACGGATACATTGCAATGATAATTCCAATTGAGTCCATCTGGCAAAAACTCTGCAAGGTGCTTGGCAGAGAAGACCTTGGGACAGATGAAAGATATAATTCAGGACCAAAAAGGGCTGCAAATATTGATTACTTGCAGCCAATAATTGAAAGCTGGCTTAAGGACAAAACCAAGACAGAAGCAGAAAACCTTCTCATAAAAAAAGGTGTCCCGGCAGGACAGGTTCAGAATGCCAAGGATATTTTTGAATGCCCTCACGCAAAGGCAAGGAATATGTTTGTTGAAATGGACGACCCGATTCTTGGCACGATAAAAATGGTAAATATGCCTCTCAAAATGTCAGATGTTTCCCAGACAAAACCAAACCCTGCTCCGCTTCTTGGACAGCATAATGAAGAAATACTCGGAAGCCTTCTCAAGTACAGCAAGGCGGATATTGAGAAGATGAAGAGTGAAGGAGTTATCTGAAAATAAATGTCAAATAACAAAGTTCAAAGCTCAAACAAAATTCAAATAACAAAAATTTGATTTGGCATTTAGTCATTTGGTATTCATTTGACATTTGAGCTTTGATATTTGGATTTTTATGAAAACAAAAAAGTTTTAAATAAAGGAGGAATTTTTATGATTAAGGTAAAAGATGTTCACAGAATAGGAATCCTTGTTAAGGACCTTGATAAAGCTGTTAAACTCTTTACAACAATTTTCGGAGCGAAAGTTGGTATTACCTACAGAAAGGATGAAACAGAAAATTATCAGCTAACTTACGATGAGATTCCACCGGTTGGATTGAAATCAGCTTATCTCACTATTGGCAAGAATTTTCAGATTGAACTGATGGCTCCTTCAACCCCTGACGGAGTAATGGCAAAAGAGTTAGAAAGAAAGGGTGAGGGAATATATTCAATTTCCTTTCAAGTTGATAACGTTGTAGAAGCAATAAAAGACCTTGAAGCCAACGGTGTGAGAGTGGTTGGAAAACAACTTGACTGGAAAACAAAAACTAATCAGGGAGAGGTTCATACCCCCTATGCTTTAACCCATCCAAAAGATTCCTGTGGATTTATGGTTGAGATTGGAATGAGATAAATTGAAATGAAATTCCCTCTAAAAAGAGCTCTTGAGATTATCAAAATCCTTCAAAAAGAATATCCGGGGTCAAAAATCGCTCTTGATTATGCAAATCCATTAGAGCTTCTGGTCTCAACTATTCTCTCAGCACAGTGCACGGACAGACAGGTCAATATTGTTACAAAAACTCTTTTTAAAAAATATAATACAGCAACAGACTATGCTAACGCTAATATAAAGGAGTTTGAGCAGGATATAAAATCAACCGGGTTCTACCGCAACAAGGCTAAAAATATTATTGAATCCTGCAAAATCATAGAAAAAAAATATAATGGCAAGGTTCCTGATACAATGGGGGAGATTCTAACTTTTCCGGGAGTTGCCCGAAAGACTGCAAACATTGTCCTCTCAAATGCCTATGGGGTTGTTGTCGGGATTGCTGTTGACACCCACGTGAGGAGGCTTTCACAGCGTCTTGGATTCAGCAGGAATGATAACCCTGACAAGATTGAACAGGACCTGATGGAATTATTTCCAAAGAAGGAATGGTTTAAACTTAATTATCTCTTGATTGAACACGGAAGGAAAATCTGTCAGGCAAAAAAACCTCTCTGCCCTGAATGCCCTGTAAAAAAAACCTGCCCCTCTGCAAAGAAGTTTTACAAAGAGTAAATTAACTCTTTTCTTTTTTCTCTTCCCTGTACAGCCCTAAAATTAGCAATCCTGTGCCAATTGAGATAGAGGTATCTGCAATATTGAAGGCAGGCCAGTGGATGTCATACCAGTGGACATCTATGAAATCCCTTACAACACCTAAAGCGAAACGGTCTATCAGGTTCCCAACTGCACCACTTAGTATAAGGGTAATGGCTAACTGGTTTAATATGCTGTTTTTAGCATATGCTATGAAGAAGTATATCAGACCTGCAATCGCAAGGATTGAGATGACAATAAAGAATGGAGTCCTGAAGGATTCACTCCTGTCAGACAAGATTCCAAAAGCTGCGCCCTTGTTGAGAATATAGGTTATATGAAAGAAATTTTCTGATATGGTTATTGACTGATGGAGAACCATTTTGGTCTGGATAAGGTACTTTGTAAGCTGATCAAGGATTAATGATATTAAAAAAACTATTAATATTATTGCTCTATTTTTCATACTTGATTAATTAATACTTGCCAGAAAAATAATGTAGAAACAGGTCTTTAGAGGTTGACCGAGAATGTCATTGCGAGGAGCAAGATTCCTTCGCCTGTCATTGCGAGCGATAGCGAAGCAATCTCATTGGCTCGGAACAGGCTCCGCAATCTCAGAATCAATTTGTAAATAAAGGGATTGCCACGCTCCCTTTGGTCGCTCGCAATGACAGACACGGAATTCTCGGTCAGCCTGTAAAGGTCTGTTTCTACAAATTTAAGCTTAGAGTATTTTAAAATGTTTTTAACTAAGTTTCATTCCTCCAATAATTTCCTTTATACTTCCTATCTTATTTTTAATCAGAAAGTTCTCAACACCATCAACAATTTCTTCAGAAACATTCGGGTTAACAAAATTTGCTGTTCCAATGCTTACTGCTGTTGCCCCTGCCAGGAAGAATTCAATTGCATCTTTATAATTTCCTATCCCTCCCATTCCAATCAACGGGATTTTGACCTTCTTGTAAACTGAAAACACCATATAAACTGCAACAGGTTTTATTGCAGGACCTGACAATCCCCCTGATATATTCCCTAATTTTGGCTTTCTGGTTTTTATATCAATTGCCATTCCGTTTAAGGTATTTATGAGTGAAAGGGCATCAGCGCCTGCGTCCTCAGCAGCTATGGCAATCTCTGTTATGTCTGAGACATTAGGAGAAAGCTTGACTATTAACGGGAGCGAGACAGAGGCTTTTAGTCTTTTTATAAGGCTATAAGTCAGCTTTGGGTCTTTGCCAAAAGCTATGCCTCCTTTTTTTATGTTTGGACAGGAGATGTTTACCTCAAACCCGTGAACTCCTTCTTCGTTATCAATTTTTTGAGCAACTTCTATGTATTCTTTTTCCGAGTACCCAAAAATATTCACCAGAACTTTTGTTTTATATTTCCTAAGCAGAGGAAGCTTTTCTTTTATGAATGCATCTGCGCCAATATTTTGAAGCCCTATTGAATTTAACATTCCTGCAGGGGTTTCGCATATTCTTGGCGGAAGATTCCCGTTGCATGGTTTTGATGATAGCCCTTTGACAGCAATTCCTCCAATCTTGTTCAAGTCAATGAATTTTAGGTATTCTTCTCCGTACCCAAAAGTTCCTGAAGCAGTAATAACGGGGTTTTTAAATTTTATCCCCGCAATCTTAACGCTTAAATCGGGTTTAATCTTTTTCATAATAAATTAATGACAAAGCTCAAAGTTCAAATGAATATCAAAGCTTTAAATCCAAAACTTTTGAATTGAATATTTAAAGATTGATATTAATTTTAACATTTTGTCATTTCAAATTTGTTTGTTATTTGGATTTTGTAATTTGTCATTTACCTATCTGCTCCCAATCTATCTCTCCAGCATCAAACACCGGTCCATCCTTGCAGACCATTTTGTATCTGCTTCCATTATCATTGTTCTCAATCTTTACAGCGCATCCAAGGCATACGCCAAATCCGCAAGCCATATTTGCTTCAAATGAAATCTGGCATGGGATTTCATATTCCTCAGCTACGGATGACACGACTTTTAACATATTGTTTGGTCCGCTTGCAAAAATTGAAGTTTTGCTTTTCTCCTTTGTAAGTGTTCTAAGCAGTTTTTCAAGCTGATTGTTTATCATTCCTTTTTCGCCAAGCGAGCCGTCTTCAGTTGCTATCAGTATTTTTGCCCCAAGATTTTTAATTAGGTTTAAACATAAGATTTCACTTTTGTTTTTTGCTCCATAAAGAAAATGGATGTTTTTCTTTTTAATCCCTTTTTTTATGAGAGACCTTAATAAAAAAACCAATGGAGCTATTCCGATTCCTCCTGCTATTAAAACTGCAGATTCAAGACCATTGCCGGCATTGAATCCGTTTCCAAGAGGACCGAGGATGTCAATATTATCTCCTTTTTTAAAACCGGTCATAATCTCGGTTCCCCTGCCTACTACTTTGTAAAGAAGCTCTAGGGAAGAAGAGTTTTTTATATCGTGAATACTCAAGGGTCTTCTCAGGAATGCATCGAAGTCGTTCCCAGTCCTGACCATCACAAACTGCCCGGGTTTTGCCTCTTGCGCAATTCCGGGGCAGGTTAGTTTCATTTCCCATGAGGTTGGGGATATTTTTTTGTTAGAAGTTATCTTAGCGTACATACTAATATTTCACCTGAAAATGGCAGGTCAGGAGACCTGTCTCTACCCTGGGTAGTATTGGGTTTCCTGACCCAATACCTATTTTAATATTTCTTTTTATCATTGAAAGGTATAGGTTCCGGAAAGCAAACGGGAGGAGAAAGAAAACTTGCGTTAAATTCAAATTCACTTTGCAAAATATCTAATCAGGTTCAGTAACAATCTTTCCCCCAACTATTGTCATAACCGGCTTTCCCCTGAAGTTCCATCCAATGAACGGAGAGTTTTTACTAATGGATTTAAACTCACGGGCGTCAACCTTATATTCTTTTTCAAGGTCAAGTATTGTAATGTCTGCATCCTTTCCAACAGAAAGAGTTCCTTTGTCAAGACTCAGGATTTTAGCAGGATTTACAGTAAAGCAGATTATTAACGTTTTTAAATCAAGTAATTTTTTATTGACTAAACTTAAAGCCAGTGAAACCTCTGTTTCAAGCCCTATGATTCCAAATGGTGCATTCTTGAACTCCACGTCCTTTTCAGCTAAAAGATGAGGGGCGTGGTCAGAGACTATGGCGTCAATTGTCCCATCCTGCAACCCTTTAATAAGCGCATCAATATCCTTCTGGGTTCTAAGGGGCGGTTTCATCTTGTAATTTGTATCAAATGACCTTATCGCGTCGTCAGTCAGTATTAGGTGGTGTATGGCTACATCTGCTGTCACTTTAAAACCAAGGCTCTTTGCCTGTCTGACAAGGGCAACTGAACCTGCTGTGCTTATATGAGTTAAATGCAGATGCATACCTGTCATACGGGAAAGCATTATATCTCTTGCAACAATGATATCTTCCGCAATATCCGGAATCCCTTTCATTCCAAGTTCTGTTGCAACAAACCCCTCATTCATAACCCCGTTTTCTGAAAGTCTTTCATCCTCGCAGTGAGACATTATTGGCAAGGAAAACATTTTTGCATATTCCATTGCCCTTCGCAGAAGTTCACTGTTATGCACTGATTTTCCGTCGTCTGAGAGGGCAACGCACCCTGCCTCAGCTAACTCCCCGATTTCTGAAAGCTGTTCACCTTCCTGTTTTTTTGTGATGCTTCCAACAGGAAAGACATTGACAAAACCTTCTTTTTTCGCCTTTGAAATTATATAATCAGTAACAGCTTTATTATCGTTAACCGGGTCGGTGTTTGGCATGCATGCAATTGATGTAAACCCGCCGTGGGCTGCTGCAAGAGTTCCCGTTCTGATAGTCTCCTCATCTTCTCTGCCAGGCTCCCTCAGGTGGGTATGTATGTCAATAAAGCCGGGACAGACGAGTTTGCCTGAGGCATCAATTTTCTTTGTATCACTCAGCTTGCCAGAAGCTATTTTCTTAGCTTCATCTTTCAGGGTAATATTCTTGCTTAACTTGGAAATTTTTCCGTCAATTACAAGAACATCAATATAGTCATCAATTTTATTGTATGGGTCAATTACCCTTCCATTTTTAATTAGTAGATTCACTTTCTTCCCTTCCTCCCAAAAGGAGATAAAGTATTGCCATTCTCACTGCAATTCCGTTTGTTACCTGTTCAAGGATGACCGAATATGGTCCGTCTGCCACTTCTGAATCAAGTTCAATCCCGCGGTTTATTGGACCGGGGTGCATAATTATGAGGTCACTTTTTGCATCCTTCAATTTATCCTTGTTCAATCCAAAAATCCTTGAATATTCCCTGATAGACGGGAATAGGTTTTGTGTCATCCGCTCAAGCTGGATTCTCAGCATTATTATTACATCACATTCAGGTATCACATCTTCCAGCCTGTAAGAGACTTTCACTCCCATTTTCTCAATATCTGCAGGTATTAAAGTTGCAGGTCCGACAACCGTAACAGAAGCCCCAAGCTTTAAAAGCGCATAGATATCTGACCTTGCGACCCTGCTATGGGTAATATCACCAACAATTGCGACTTTAAGCCCTGCTATCTTTTTTTTCTTTTCCCTGATTGTAAAAAGGTCAAGGAGAGCCTGCGAGGGATGTTCATGGGCACCGTCACCGGCATTTACAATAGCAGGTCTCAGGCTTTTTGCCAGTATTTCGGGTGCACCTGAATGAGGGTGCCTGATTATAATAATATCAGGATTCATTGCCTCAATATTCTTTCCGGTATCCTTCAGTGTTTCGCCTTTTGTAACGCTGCTTATAGCAGTTGCTATGCTGATAATATCTGCGCTTAGCCTTTTTGCTGCAAGCTCAAAGGATGTCCTTGTCCTGGTGCTTGCCTCGTAAAAAAGGTTTACAATTGTCCTGCCCCTTAGGGTTGGAACTTTTTTGATGTCCCTTGTTGAAACCTCCTTTAAAGATTCAGCAGTATCAAGTATCAGGTTTATTTCTTCAGCTGTCAGATCTCTTATACCTATTAAATCTTTGCGGCGAAGTCTCATCTATTTCCTTTCTTCTCCTAAAACAACCCTGTCTATTCCATCCGTTTCCAAAAGCTGAACCTGAATCTTTTCCTCTCTTGTTGTTGGCAGCTCTCTTCCGACAAAATTAGCCTGAATTGGCAATTCCCTGTTGCCACGGTCTATTAAAACAGCTAACCTGACAAACCTTGGTCTTCCCAAATCAATTATTGCATCAAGGGCTGCTCTTATTGTCCTTCCGGTGAATAACACATCATCAATAAGTACGATGGTTTTGTCTGTAATTGAAAAGGGGATTTCAGTTTTTTGAAGTCTTGGGTGATCTTCACTGATTCCTATATCATCCCTGTAAAGGGTAATGTCAATTACGCCAATAGGGACTTTTATTTTTTCTATGTCTTCAATCTTCAGGGCAATCCTTTTTGCCAGATGTATTCCCCTTGTCCTGATTCCAATAAGGGCAAGGTTCAAAGCGCCCTTATTCTTTTCAAGAATTTCGTGGGTTATCCTTGTTATTGCTCTTTCAACGCTCTGGCTGTTTAAAAGCTCTCTTTTTTCAATAAAAGCCATGTTATATATTAGCCCCATTTTTTGGGTCTAATTATCATATAGAGCTTTAAAAATGCAAGAATTTTTCTTTTCTGTGCCTTTTTTCTCTAATAAGTGCAACTGATTTTTCTGCTGTCAGAAACCTTCCTGAAATCACCTTGACAACATCTGGAACTAGTGTAATTATTGGAGCCCTGACAGGTGGAATTTGAACTATTGCGGAGGTTTTGAGCAAAGAAATGATAAAAAAATCTATTTGGTTAGCACCAATACTGGTTTTATTCTTATCACTTGTTTCCTGCCAGATTTTTAATGAAATGAGAATAAAGGCAGAGAGTAACCTTTTCAGAGAAACCACTTTATCCATTGAACAAGGGGAGATAGAGAGGGCAAAAACTCTCCTTGAAGAATTTAGCAGAAAATATCCACAAAGCCCGAAGCTTGCCGCGCTCAATTTTCTGATATCCAAGAAACTCTATCAGAACAAAAAGAATGATGAAGCGCTTTTTTATATAAGCCGGGTGTCAGGGAAAGAGATTGATATTTCCATCAAGGGAGATTTTTTTGAAACTTATGGAAAAATATATACTGCAAAAGGAAATGCCTACAAAGGCATCATCAATTTCTTAAATGCCCTGCAATATACTCCTTCCGAGAAGAAGAAAAAAGAGATAAATGGTTTTATAACTGATGCAATTGATAAAAAGGCAACAGTAGGAGAGCTTGAAAAAATAATAGGCAGTTTTGGGAGCAGGTTTCCTTCTGATGAAGCAATTCTAAGGCTTTCAAAGCTAAAGTTATACTCAGGTGATGAGCTTGAGAGCATCGGGCTTCTTGAAAAATTTATAAATTCTTTCCCTTCACATCCTAAATTGCCGGAAACAAAGAAACTCTTACAGGATGTAAAAAAAGGACTTGGATATAACAAGAATCTAATTGGATGTATTCTTCCTCTTTCAGGCAAGTATGCAAAATTTGGAGAATGGGTTAAAAATGGAATTCTCACAGCAATTAATCAAAAGGGAGGAGAGGTTTTTGGAAGGCAGATTGACCTTATCTTTAAAGATTCTGAGGGAAGCCCTCAGAAAGCAGCAGATGCGCTTAGAGAGTTAGCAGAAAGGTATAAACCCATAGCAATAATCGGTCCTGTGAGGTCTTTTTCTGTTAAAGCCTGCGCAAAGGCTGTAAATAAATTTAAAATCCCATTGATTTCTCCAACTGCTGATGACGAGGATATAGCAAACTTAAGCCCTTATATTTTCAGAAATGCCCTTACTCCCAAAATGCAGGGTGAAGCAATGGCTTTATACAGCATTAATAAACTGGGCATGAAAAATTTTGCAATTATCTATCCTGAAAATTTCTATGGCAGGAACCTTAACAAGTATTTCACAGAGAAGGTAAATGAACTTGGCGGGAATATTATAGCTGAAGAAAGTTACAACCCAGATGAAAACGACTTTCAGATGCAGGCTTTAAGAATCAAGGAAAAACAGGATGCTATTGCTCCAATTGACGGAATATACCTGCCGGGATTTTTTGATAGGGTTGCGCTGATAATACCTCATCTTTATTTTCAGGGAGTTCAGGGTATAAGGTTTCTTGGAAGTAATGGATGGGATTCAAATACAGGCGGCATTGACGGGACATCAAAAAAAATAATAGATATGGTTGAGGAAAGAGCATCTCTTGAGGGCGCTGTTTTTACTGATGGCTTCTATTCTGACAGCAAGAATCCTCAAGTGCAGGAGTTTGTTAAAGCTTACAAAGAGGCTTTTGATTCTAATCCTAATTTCTATGCTGCACAGAGCTATGACGCTACTTGTATTTTGATAAATCTGCTAAAATCAGGGACAATAACAAGAGAAGCAGTAAGGGAGGGTCTTGCCTCTTTAAGAAATTTTAATGGAGTTTCAGGTGTAACTACAATACTTCCAACAGGAGATTCAGAGAAGAAATTGTTTTTCATCAGAATAACAAATGGAGATTTTGAAGAAATAAACAGTGAATAAGGGTTCAAGGAGTCAAGGGTTCAAGGGGTCAAGGATTATAGTGTAATTCAAAATTGAAAATCATGATTTTGACATTTAATTTTATTCACCTTGAACCCTCGAATCCTTGACCCCTTGAACCCTTAACAGAACTAATGAAAGGAGAATTTTAATGGCTGATATTTTGCCGTTCAAAGGGGTTATTTACAATAAGGAAAAAATTAAAGAGATAGAAAAAGTTGTAACTCCTCCATATGATGTAATATCAAAGGATGAGCAGGAACAGTTCTACAACCTTAACCCTTATAATGTGATAAGGATTACCCTTGGAAAAAATCTTGCCGGGGATAATGAGAAAGAAAACAAATATACAAGGGCAGCAGATTATCTTCAGCAATGGCTTGCAAATGGAATACTTGTAAAAGAAAGCAATGATGCAATATATGTATATGAACAAAAATATACTGTTAAAAACGGCGGATCAAAGACAAGAATGGGATTTATCGCACTGACCCCTCTTCAGGATTTTAGCAGTAAAAAGATACTGCCCCACGAGAATACGCTCTCAAAGCCAAAAGAGGACAGGCTTCAGCTTATGCGCGCCTGCAATGGGAACCTGTGCCAGGTTTTTGCCCTCTATTTTGATGAAAAGAAAAAGACTGACGAAGTCCTTGAAGAGGCTTCCAAGCTCAAGCCTCTTTTTGATTTTACTGATGGAAGCGGAATTTCCCATAGATTCTGGTCATTTAAAGATAAAGAAAAAATCGGACTGATACAAAAAGCTATGGATGGAAAAAAGCTTTTAATTGCTGACGGGCATCACCGCTATGAAACGGCTCTGAATTACAGGAATGAAAAGAGGCAGAAATCAAAGAACTTAACTGGAGAAGAACCCTTTAACTACATAGCCATGATGTTTGTAAATGCTGAAAGCGAGGGGTTAACGATCTTCCCGACCCACAGAGTGGTTAATAACCTCAATGATTTTAACGCAGATAAAATATTAAAAAAATTAGGAGAATATTTTGCTGTAAAAGGTTTTGACTACAGAGAGAGTGAAAAAGAAAATTTGTTTAAAAAACTTTCTGAAGCAGGAGAAAAAAACCCGTCCTTTGGAATGTTCATTAAGGGTTCAGATAAGTTTTATCTTCTTACCCTTGATAATAAAAAGCTTATAGATGGGCTGTTTCCTGAAAATACTCACTCTGAATGGAAAGAGCTTGATGTGGTAATTCTCCATACCGTTGTAATTGAGAATATCCTTGGAATCAGCAGGGAGAATCAGGCAGGAGAGAAAAATATAATCTATGTAAAGCTTGAAAAGGAAGCGATTAAGAAAGTAAAAGAGGGAGAAGCCCAGATAGCGTTTCTCCTTAACCCTACAAGGGTATCACAGGTTAAAAATGCGGCTCTAAAGGGTCTGAGGATGCCGCAGAAATCAACCTTTTTCTACCCAAAACTTCTCACAGGGCTTGTGATGAATCTGTTTGAGGATTAGGACATGCGTTTTCTAATTCTTCCCTCTTGGCTTTTCCCTTATTGTGTTTTTAATCAAATTTCCCCTCAACCTCACCTTCTTCCCTTTCAGACTGTGTCAGAATGTAGCCGCAACCTTTAGGTTGCGAATAAAATTCTTTTAATATCAATGAGTTTAGCGCAAGCTGAAGCCTGCGGCTACAAAGTTCTTTATTTCGACAAATTAATTTCTATCTTTGGCTGATGATGGATTGTGTTATGAATCAGACAATGTTCGGCAACTTTGAGAAGCGCGGCTTTTCTCTTTCCAACATCTTCAGGTAATTTAATATCAACCTTTATTTCTCCAATCCTGTCTGGGTTTTTAGCCTTTTCCCATTTTACATTAATTGCCATCCCTTCTGTTTTGATTCCAGCATTCTTGCAGTATGCAAGGACATAGACTCCTATGCAGGAACCAAGCGAGGCAATGAAAAGCTCCGGAGGGGTTGGTCCCTCGTCTTTGCCGTCATTGTCAAGGGGCTGGTCTATGACAATATTATGACTTCTGCACGGGGCAACAAACTTCTTTCCGCCTTTATAGGATATAGTCATTTCCATGATATTATCCTCTTTCTTATGGTGAAATTTTATATATGGATTTTTATCTCCTATGATTTATCAAATATCACTGAATAGCTCTTCTGCAAAGAAGTCAAATGTTCCTTTTCAAACTCAACAAGTTGTTTAAAGAATTTTTTATCCTCATTACTGCTTACCATCCTGCCCAATTCAGTATAATAATTCACAGCCGCTTCTTCCATTTTAATCCCTATTTCCAGAGCCTCTTTGTCTGAAATCCTAGACTGGGCAATTTTTTTTAGGGATGGCAGATCTGTACCGGGCATTGCCACTGGTGTCAGTTCTTCAATATCCCAGTCCTCATCCATTTTCTCGAGTAATTTCTTTAAAGCAAGCTGATGGTCAACCTCTTCCTGCGTTAATCTTAAAAAAATCTTTTTTGCCTTTAAATCCTTTGCCCTCTGGCTTGCTCCAAGATAAAATTCATATCCCCATTTTTCTGCCTGTATTGCCCTTATCAATTCCTGTATTGCAAGTTCATTTTTTCCCATTTCAATTCCTTTCAAATTTATCTAAGGTATATTTAATGGATATATTCTTTAAATGCAAATAGATTTTTAATGGTTTAAAGTTGGCAGGGAGTTATTATAATGGATGTAACCAGCCTGTTGAAAAACTTGCAACATTGTTATCATTGCGAAGGGCTTTAGCCCTGAAGCAACCTCACTCGGGATAAACTCCGCAATCTCAGTCTTATGCAAATCAATGAATTGGAGATTGCCGCGTCGCTGTTGCTCCTCGCAATGACACCGAATAGGCACTTTTCCAACAGCATGGGGAAATTGTATTTTGTTCAGATGAAAAATATTTGGAGTTCAGATAGGGAGGTAATTCATTACATTCACAACCATTCCATCCTTTATTACAACCTTTTTATTTGCGTATTGTATATTATTCGGGTTGTGAGTTACCATAACAATGGTTTGCCCTTCTCTGTTTATATCTGCAAAAAGGTCCATAATCTCTTTCCCTGTTTTTGTGTCGAGGTTTCCTGTAGGTTCATCAGCAAGAACTATTGGGGGTTTGTTTACTATCGCCCTTGCAATTGCAACCCTTTCCTGTTCTCCTCCTGAAAGCTGGTCAGGGAGTCTGCTCATCTTTTTTCCAAGCCCGACTTTTTCAACCACTACAACGGCACGCTCTTTTTTTTCTTTTTTCTTAAGCTCAGTAACTGCCAACGGAAGCATTACATTTTCAAGAACTGTAAGATAAGGAACCAGATTAAAGGATTGAAACACAAAACCCAAATATTCACTTCTATAAGTTGCAATCTGTTCATTGGTGAGGCTGTAGATGTCTATTTCATCAACTATAATTTTGCCTTCTGATGGACGGTTTAATCCTCCAAGAACTGAAAGAAGAGTGCTTTTTCCTGCTCCCGATTCTCCCATTATACACAAAAAATCACCATCACCTATATCAAAGTTTACATCCTGCAGGGCATGAACAGTTTCTACACCGCTGTGGTAACTTTTATAGAGTTTTTTTATTTCAACCAAACACATATTTTTAGTTTTATCCATATTTCCTATTGCAAAGATGTACCCTTGTTTTTACAATGCCCTCAGCGCCTCAGACGGGTCCATGTTTGCTGCCCTTCTGGCAGGATAAAGACTTGCCAGCATTCCGATAAAAACAGAAAGCAAAACTGAACCTAAAGCGATTAAGTAGTTAAAACTGACACCTGCTTCTATTCCTGGAAACATTCTTGATGAAATAAGGGTTGAAACTCCAACACCAATAACATAACCAAGGATACCAGCGAGTGAGCTTACTATGAATGCCTCAAGCAGAATTACTTTCATTATATGGCTCTGGCGGTAACCTATTGCCCTAAAGATGCCGATTTCCCGCGTTCTTTCATTTACTGAACCCATCATTGTAACAAACACCACCAAAGAACCTATGAAAACCACAACAATTGATATTCCTAAGGAAAAGGTCTTGAACTGATTCAGTGTCTCTATTCTTCCCTGTACAACCTGCTTAAGCGCTGTAACTTTTGCATTGGGGAGTTTTTCTGATATCTGCGAAACCATATCTTCAATTGGACAATCCTTGCAGTAAGCGCTTATTTCAATCATTGAAAGCTTTCCTTCTTTATTCAGTATTTTCTGGGAAAGAGGCAGGTTTAAAAAAATCAGATGGTCATCCTGAGAACCGGTTTCCTCAAGAATGACCGTAACCCTCAGAAGGGTGTTGTTAGCAGTAATTTCATCTCCAACTTTTAATCCAAGCTTTTTTGCAGCTTCGTATCCTGCTGCAACATCATTTTTTCTTTTAAAATCTATGATGTGAATTTCAGATTTTTCAGGTGAGGTTGCTGGCTTTGTTTCAGTATTTTCCATTCCTTCCATATTATGATGTTCACCCTGTGGTGAGTAACCAGCTTTTTTCCACCATTTTTTCAGTCTCAGTTCTTTTTCAAAATCAACTCCAACAAGCATTACTTTCAAACCATTAATTTCTCCGCTTCCTATTACCTTTGGGGCAAGGATGCTGAGGTTTTTACGGTTTTTTATTCCATTAATCTTTTCTATGTCCTCTATGTTGAGTTCTTTTGTTTCAAAAGTCATCCCACCAAGAGATACCCCGCCATAAGACAGGGAAAGTCCGTCGGATTTTGGAGTTACAATAATGTTTGCTCCGTATTCATCAAGTTTTTTTCCTAAATCCTCGCTCATTTTGGACGTTATGGACACAAGGGTGACGATAGTTGTTATTCCTATTAAAAGACCAATAGTGAGGAAAATCATTTTCCCCTTTCTTCGCTTCAGATTATTTATTGCTATGTCAGAGAGTTTCATTAATTCTTTTTCCCTTTTTTCACAACGAGAATAGTTCCCTTATATCCTCCGGTTCCAATTTTTGATATGCTCTTCTCAAAAGTCTCCGGAGAGACCTTTTTTGAGTCAAAGGTAATAATTGTTCTTTCAGTTGACAATTCTACATCAGCTTTTATGACACCCGGTATTTTTTCCAGCGCAGACTTTATCCTCGGAGGACAGGCAGGGCAGAAAAGCCCGTCCACTCTTAGAGTGGCGTGGCTGAAACCATCAAGATTAGCCTTGAAAAATCTATCCCTGAAAGCAAATGCTGAAACTCCTAATAAAAGGAGTAAAACCAGAAGAATCTTAGCTCCCCTTTTTCTTTTTCTTCTGTGAAACCCGAGTACTCTTTCTCTTTTATCCGGATATATGCTCATGATTTTAAAGCTCCATTTGTACAGTTTCCTCTTCTGTAAGTATAGGTAGAACGAAAATCCTAAATACTAATATCTAAATCCTAAACAATATCAAAATTCCAATGTCCTAAACTATTTCGAATTTAGAATTTAATACTTCACTGGCTAAAATAAAACTCGCCCTCAAGGATATCGCTCTTATTTATTATTACCTTATTACCCTCTATCTTGCGGTTAAGAGGTGCAGGATTGCATCCTCCTTTTACCTCGTTAACCTTGCTGGAAGGGAATTTCTGTCCGCATCTTCTGCACACCATCTGGTCTCCTTCCTGATAGTATCCCTGTTTGTGCTTAAAGCAGACATCGCAGGCATCAAAGGCAGCCCTTATAACACCGTCAGAACTTTTTAAAATAAAATATTTTATCTTAACTCCATTGCTTTCATAGGCATAAAACTTAGCCTTTCCGTCTTTAAAATCTGAAACCGGGTAGCTGATTACATCAGATTTACCGACAGTCTCTTTGCTCTCTTTTTTTTGAGCACTGATTGCTGATAATGGTATTAGGATAAGAAATAAAATACCCATAACAACTGATACAGACTTTTTCAATTTCTAATCTCCTTTTAAGTTTGATTATTCTTTCAATGTAGAAACAGAGCGTTCATTACGACAAAGCCTTTGGGTCTGACTGAGAACTCCATTCCTGTCATTGCGAGCGACTTAAAAGAGCGTGGCAACCTCTTTATTTACATGACTTTTTTGAGATTGCTTCGTCGCTATCGCTCCTCGCAATGACATTCTCGGCTACTCGTTTCAATCCTTATTGTTACGTTTTAAATAGTTGTGATTCCTGAAGCTTTATCCCCGTTTTGAACAACACCCGCCTCCACTGCCACATCCTCCTGAGGCTGTATTGCTGCTATCAACAGCTTTTAAGATTTCATCGCTGTAAATCCTGACTTCAGCTTGATCATAAAGCCCGGAAATCCACTGCTGGTAGAGAAAGCCTTTCTTTGATTCAGGTGTTCTTGGAGGAAAGACCTTTGCTTCAAGATACTTGTTGACTTTTAGGCCCTTTCTTATTTCTTCTTTAAAACCATTTATATCAAGTCCCTGAGCCCGAAGGTTTTCTTTCAGGGTTTTGTCGTCAAGCTTATAGTTGGTTTTAATTTTGTCTATCTCAGCATTTATCTCCGGGTCAGTCACAGAAAAATTTTCTTTACCTATTTCATTCTGTATGATGGCTTCATCTATCATTGAATCTGCAACCTCTGCAATTATCTGCTCTCTTTGCCTCATTGTAGGATAATAGTCTTTGCCCACTTTTTTGAAATTCTTAAGCTGTTTTCCAAGAACTGTTTCAAAATCTTTATTGGATATTTCCTTTCCATTTATGCTCATTGCAAATAGCTTTGCCTTTTCAATCCGTTCTTTTTCTTCTTTCAGAAGCTCATTGCTGTTTTTAATATTTGCAAGAGTTCCCTTGTATTTCCCAAGCTTGTTAATGGCATTAACAAGTAATGAGGCAGAGGTTATTTCAGGGTCAAAAAGAACAGTGGCTTTCTGTTTTGCAAGGCTTACCTTTGTTGAATTCACTCCTTTAACTTTCATTAGAGCATTCTCAATCTTTTCAACACAGCTTCCGCAGGTCATTCCTGAGATTTTTAGCTCTGCCTGGCTGTTGTTGCCTATATTTTTGTAAAAATTACTTCTCTCCTCTTCTTTCTTGTCATTAATCAATCCTGAGGCATAAAGTCCGAAAAAAACAATAACCCCGGTTAAAAATAATGTTATATATATTTTTTTCTTCATAAAATTAACCCTTCCTGATTTTTTAAAATACACCAATCCAACCCGTCCTCTAAGTGTTCCCTATTTTTCCTCATTTTTGCAAATAATTCTGACCCTAAAATATCCTTTAAGCTTTTATCCCTTATATTTCCTCCCGGCAGCCTTACCATTGGGCATGGTTCAACGCCACCTTGAGAATTTATATGCAGCAATCCCCTGCCGGCGCCAAGGCATCCTCCAGCCATCTCTTCCCAGTGAGACTGGTTAACCAAGGCGAAATCTTCCCTCTCATTATACTTATCAACTACCTCTTTGAGAAATAGTTTTTCAGCCCTGTCACAGGAAAAGGTATCAGGTACATTATTATCCTTATGGTTATAATCTAAATATATTCCAACTTTGCACCCTGCCTCTATCATTCCATCAATGAACTCTTCCTGGGTTACAGCAGAAATGTTCCTCTTTGTTACGGTCGTAGAAAAACCAAACTGGATATTCCTTTTCCTGGCTGATTCCATTGCCAATATAATCTTCTCATATGTTCCCTTACCTCTCCATGTATCAGTTTCCCTTTTAAACCCTTCAATACTGAAAAGAGGAAATATTGTTCTGCATTTTTCTAAGCGATCTGCCACTGCCTGCGTAAAAAGAGTTCCGTTAGTAAATATCCAGCTAACCACATCCCTGTGGCAGGTTAAAACATCAAGGAGCCCTTCTCTAAAAAAAGGTTCTCCGCCGCTAATCAAAAAGAGAAATATCCCTAAATCTTTTGCCTCATTAATCACTCTATCTATCTCTTCCAAAGAGAGTTCACCATCTTTCAGATATCCCTTTGCATAACAGCCTATGCAGTCGAGGTTGCATCTCATTGATGGGCTAATTATAAGAACCTTTGGAACAACAATTCCCTCGTCCCTCATCTTCTGGCTTATCTCTTTAGCCCTGGTATAATTTTCAAACAAGCTAAGGATATCTAAGCTTCCATCACCTAAATTCTTGGAAAGAATATCTATAAATTTAGGTAAAAAATTACTAATCTCTTTAACTTCATCAAAATTAATTGGGATTGAGGTCATTTAAAAATCTCCCTATATCTTACAAGCATGAAGGTTTACAAACTTGAAATAATCTTAGAGCAGAACTACTTTTTTTTTCAGCAACTATTTTGCAAACGTCTTAATGTAATTTACCAGATCCCATCTTTCATTTTCAGTTAATTTCTTTTCCCATTGAGGCATTGGCTGGTTTCCTTTTGAAATTTTATAAAAAATCTCTCCGTCAGTCATCATGCTCATCATGTTATTGTTATTGAAGTTTGATGGTTTTACTGTTAGTTCATCTGCCATTGAACCTTTACCGTCTCCGGTTTCCACATGGCAGTCAATGCATTTTTTTTATAAAGTTCTTTGCCACGACTTATGGAATTTTCATCTGTACTTAGAGAATTATTTACCCTTTTGTTTTCTTCTGGAACTTTCCAGTTCGTCATTCCGTGACCCCAAATATAAAAAGAAAATATAAATAGGACTGCTATTATTACTAAAAGTTTTGATAGGAATTTCACAATACACTCCTTTTAGGACAGGCGAGACCTGCCTACCGCAGGCAGGCGCCTGACCTGCTTTCTTTCTATTTTATCCCAACTTGTCAAAACGAATGTTTCATTTCCTTTCTGCAGTTTCTATTTCCTTGAATGTAAGAATTTTTCCACCATGCTCTTCAATAAATTCCAGGGCTTTCACTTTCCCTTTAAAAGCAATGACACTTGGTAAACATCTATCATAACATAATACAAATTGGGTTTTTGTCTGGTCAATCATGACCTTTTGTGAAGAACAGGGAGTAATATCACTCCCAACCACATAAAAGGCTTTTTCAGATTCTACAATCTCTCCTGTGTTAAAATCAGCAACTTTTATTGATAGATCCTTCTTTGAACTCTGAGCCTCATATTTTAATGCACACTTAATACAGCAAGCCTTTTCATCTTTTCCTTCTTCAAAAGTTACAAGGGTTTTTGTAATTTCATGAACATCCCTTCCACATAAAGCGCATTTTTCGGGTTTCTGGTTAGGCAAAAATCCCATTCCAGAGAGCAATAAAACCTGCGATATTAAAAAAATCTGTAAAAATGCTTTCTTGAAAATGATTACTCCTTTTAAGCAACTAGATTTTTCCCTCTCCCTTGATGGGAGAGGGTTTGGGTGAGGGTGAAATATCATCTTTGATCCCCCCTCCCTTTAATTCCCTCCCGCAAGGGGAGGGAATTTTGATGGTTGTTTTACGGTTTTAATGTCCCCCCATCATTCCTCCATGGCTGCCCATTCCATCACGTCCCATTGTATTGTTATCACGACTCATACTTCCCCTATCAATTTCCTGCTCTGTCTTTAAAGCATCACCTTTACTAATTTTTGACAACCTATCAAGCTGTTCATCAGTTAAAAGCTTCTTAGCTCGTTCTACTGATTTTATGTAATCCCATCTAATTTCTTTCCTTAAATTTTCCATTTCGTCAACCTTTTTCTTAATTTCTTCCATGTCCGCACCTTTTTGCATTTGTAGCATTGCAAGCTCTCTTTCAAGCTTATCTGTGCTTAAAGCCTTCTTTGCCCTCTCATTCTCATATTCCTTCCCAATCTCATCAAGAGCCTTTATCTGGAATTCACTTAAATTCAGTTCTTCTCTTAAATCTAAATAAAACCCTCCTTCAACATTTCCACCCGGCTGCTGATATTGCGGAGATACCTCTTTTGGAGTCTCTCCACCATGCTTATGTCCCTTTCCCCCAAACCATCCCATCATATCCCCACACATCATGGCTTTAACCGGCACAGAAAAGATTACAATGCTTGAGATAAGAAATAATAGAAATACTATTTTCCTACGCATAACTTTGCCTCCTTGTGATTTTATAATTCCACCCTTTAGAAAAGGGGGGGGGCAAGGGGGGGGATTTGATTTTTACTTGAATCCTTGACCCTTTGACCCCTTCAATCCTTTATATTACTGTCCCATATGCCCGCTATTTCCCATACCACTCCCTGAACCCATATTACTGCCGCTTCCCATACCATATCCTGAGCTATTTCCGTTTCCTCCCTGGCCCGAACCCATCATACCACCACTATGATGGCCATCTGTTCCGCCTGTAGTTGTCATATGGGAATCACTTCCTCCCATTTCAGAGCCACTCATCATATTCTGATCACTATTACCTTGATGGCTTCCTGTCCCTGTCGCGCTGTCTCCGTGCATATTACTACCGCTTCCCATATTGGAATTTGTGCCCATATGAGAATTGGTGTTAGTAGAATCACTCTCTTGGGAAGTTCCAACATTTTTTCCCTTCATTGTCTGGGAACCCATTCCGCCTCCAGAACCATTTGTAATACCTTTGTTCATTTTCCCTTTACTGCCCTGTCCACTCTTCATCCCTGATTTGCTCCCCTTGTGCCCGGCAAAGCTAAAACTTGAAAAGGCAACAAAAACAACAATACTGAAAAAAACAATTACTATCTTTTTAAACTTCATTAAATTTTCCTCTAAAAAATATTTTTCTATTAAAATTCTCTGTCTATCAGAGTATTATTCTACATTCCTCTTTTTTCTTACTCCCTTCTTTTTCAAAACATCTGGTTGTAATTCTTTCTCTACCATCCTTTCTGCCTCAAACCAGTCAGCCAGTTCGTTACACGGAGTGCGTCCTCTTTTTTCATAAAGTTCGTAAGCTCGTTTCTGAATTTTTTCCATCAATTGTTCCTGGCTTAAAGATTTTTGAGAAACTTTTGTTGATGAAGTTTGCTTTCCGGGAGTATTTTTTCTTATCATTATTTTTCACCTCCTTTCCTTTGTTTCTGATTCTGACAAAACAGAGTTTCAGATGCTTACTTTATTTCGTGCCAGAACTTTGCAGTATGCTTTTTATCATCATTTGTTTTAAATAAAATAATGACCCCATACTTTCCTTTCTCCTTCATTTCCATATCACATCCATAGTGTTTCATCTCATTGCTCCATTCAACCCATTTCTCCTGAGATTTTTCAGATGGGTCAATGACTTTAATTTTTATCTTTGCATCTTCTATCTTTTTACCGCCATTTTCTTCAGAAATTTCCATAGATAAATGGTGTGATGCATTTGGATCCATTTTCATCTTGCTTGCATCAACCTTCATATCCTGCATCATCTTATTATGCGCTGCCATGGTCTCTATTCCGTAAGAGACCATATATTCATCTGCCTTTACTACATTTGCATTCATCATATGAATGTGAGCAGAAGGATGTTTTGCCGGATGTTCTTCTTCAGCCATAGCATGATGACGACAAGAACCAATAAGCCCCATAGACAATAACATTGTTGCCAATACTAAAAATTTCTTTTTATCCATTTTTTCCTCCATAAGTTTAAGTTAAAACTTTAATGTGTATCCTCCTTGCCATTTTTATGAACATGTTTTTGCTCCGGTTTGGATTCTTTTTCTTTAGTCTCTTTCTTTACATCTTTGTGTTCAGTCCCATTATGCTTATGCTCTGTTTCTTTTTCTTGTACTACTCCTTTTACTCCAACACCAAATTCATAAACCAGTTTGCCACCATAATACCCTCCTGCAAATATAACCCCCACTCCAATCAGCCACACAGCCGTGGAAAGAATAAAAAATCTGGTAATGATATTTGCTCTAATTAAAATTCTCCATAGTAAAAGAACTGCAAAAATTCCGAGAGCCGTAAATCCTAATATTTCGTGGATTTCCATAATCTCATGGGTAGCTTCACTGTGGGGGATAGACCTTGCTGCTAACCATCCTGTTAACGCAGTAGCTATTATAGCAAAAAATCCAAATAAAAGATTCCACCACGCAGCATTTTTCAGGGATTCACTTTTTGTAAACCTTGCCAACAAATCACATAAAAATCCGACTGACAATAAAGCAATAGTAAAGTGGACCATCATGGGATGAATAGGTATTGAATCAAAACTCATCTGACACCTCCTCTTTTAAGGCTGCACATTCAGATTTGCTTCCTTTCTCACATAAAAGTACCAGCGCCAAACTTCATAGATGGCAGGATAGACCACCAGTTCCATAATGAACGAAGTAAAAATACCGCCAATCATTGGCGCAGCAATCCGCTTCATTACATCTGCGCCGGTGCCCGTTGACCACATGATTGGAACCAAGCCCATAAACATCACGGCCACAGTCATGAATTTAGGCCTCAAACGCTTCACTGCACCTTCAACAATTGCCTCCCGCAAATGCTCTTTGGTCTTCATCATGCCTTTCTCACGCATAGCATAATATGCAATATCAAGATAAAGAAGCATGAATACACCGGTTTCTGCATCTACTCCCAAAAGTGCTATCAGCCCGACCCATACTGCAATGCTGGTGTTATAACCGAGGAGATAGAGAAACCAGATTGCTCCGACTGCTGAAAACGGAACAGCAAGGAAAATAATCAATGTCTTTGCCGCAGAGCGGGTGTTAAAGTAAAGAAGTAGGATGATGATAAAGAGAGTGATCGGAACCACTATCATCAACCTTTCCTCAACCCTCTGCATATATTCATACTGCCCGCTCCAGATAAGCGTATAGCCTGGAGGAAGTTTAACCTTTTCCCTTACTGCTTTTTTTGCATCAGCCACATAACCGCCAACATCACGCCCTGTAACATCCACATACACATAGCCGCTAAGCCTCCCGTTTTCATCCCTTATCATGCCAGGACCTGACAGAAGCTTAATATCAGCAATCTGAGCCATTGGGATCTGCGCACCACCGGTGGTTGGAACCAGGACACGGCTGAGATTGTCAACTGTGCTTCTGTAGTCACGCAGATAGCGAACATTGACAGAATAACGTTCCCGCCCCTCAATCGTAGTGGTAATATTCTCGCCCCCGACAGCCGACATAACGACGCTCTCTGCCTGACCAATTGTGAGTCCATAGCGGGCAAGCTCCTCCCGCTTGAAATTGAAGTCAAGGAAGTAGCCCCCTGCTGTGCGCTCTGCAAAAACACTTGTTGTTCCCTGAACGTCTTTGATAACCATTTCAATATGCTGGCCTATCTCCTGGATTTTATTTAAATCCGAGCCAAGAACCTTAATCCCAACAGGAGTCCTTATCCCTGTTGTCAGCATATCCACTCTTGCTTTAATAGGCATTGTCCATGCATTGATAACGCCTGGAATCTGCAAGGCTTCGTTTAATCCCCCTGGCCCATAAATAAGTTCCTGTGTGTTCTTGTGGTCAGGCCAAGCACGGCGAAACATATTTTTTAACCACTCCGGTGCCCAGTCTGAATACCAGCGGGGCATTTTTGGCCACTGGTCATGAGGCTTAAGAACAACCACTGTCTCCATCATTGAAAACGGGGCTGGATCAGTTGCAGTTTCAGCCCTTCCTGCCTTGCCGAATACCCTTTCAACTTCCGGGAATGATTTAAGGATTTTATCCTGTACTTGCAGAATCTTCTGGGTCTCTGTTACAGAAATTCCAGGCATAGTGGTTGGCATATAAAGGAGTACACCCTCATCAAGGGGAGGCATAAACTCTGAACCAAGGCGGGAAAAAATCGGAATGGTAAGTAATATAATAACCACTGCACCGGCAATTGTTGCCCACTGATGGCGCAGTACAAATTCTACGATTGGATGATATATCCTCATCAGCGGGCGGCTGATAGGATGATTCTCTTCACTGTGAATTTTCCCGACAAGAACCGCATTAACAGCCCTGCACAGCAGGCGCGGACGGAAGTCAAAATTCTTCATGTGGGTAAAGAGAAGCCGTAGAGCCGGGTCAAGAGTAATTGCAAGCACTGCTGCAATTATCATTGAAAAATTCTTTGTAAATGCAAGGGGTTTAAATAGCCGTCCTTCCATCGCCTCGAGTGTAAAAATAGGTATGAATGATACAGCGATTACAAGAAGTGCAAAGAAGCTCGGACCCCCCACTTCCTTGACCGCACTTATAACAACATCCTTAAAATTTCCAGGTCTTCCTTCCACATCCCAGTGTTCAAGTTTTTTGTGGGTCTGCTCAACCACAACAATGGCAGCATCAACCATTGCACCGACGGCTATGGCAATGCCCCCAAGGGACATTATGTTGGCCGTAATCTTCATCCCGTACATGGGAATAAAGGAAATTATAATTGTAATAGGGATTGTGAGGATAGGAATAATAGCGCTTGGAATATGCCAGAGGAAGATTAAAATCACAAGGCTTACAATCGTAAGTTCTTCAATAAGCGTACCCTTAAGTGTCTCAATTGACCTCTCAATCAGTTCTGCCCTATCATAAGTAGTTATAATTTTTACACCCTCAGGCAAACTTGGCTCAATCTCGGCAATCCTTGCTTTAACCCGCTCAATCACCTTCAATGCGTTTTCACCAAACCTCATAATCACAATGGCTCCAACTGTTTCACCTTTTCCATCAAGCTCAGCAATACCCCGGCGGATATCAGGGCCTAAAGTAACCCTGCCGAGATTTTTTACCAGTATGGGCGTTCCTCCTCCCTCGTTTGTACCGACAACAATATTCTCAATATCAGAAACTGAGCGTATGTAGCCACGTCCCCTGACCATATATTCACGACCTGAAAATTCAACAAGCCTTCCTCCAACATCATTGTTTCCCTCCCTGATTGCATCGATAACCTTTTCTATTGGAATCTTATACGCCAGGAGCGTGTTGGGATCGAGGTTGACCTGATATTGACGGACAAATCCGCCAATCGGTGCAACCTCAGCCACACCGGGTATGGACTGAAGCTCATATCTAAGATGCCAATCCTGGAGTGAACGGAGTTCTGCCAGGTTATGTTTTCCAGTTGTATCTACAAGGGCATACTGGAAAACCCAGCCAACTGCCGTTGCATCCTTTGCAAGCTCTACCTGAACACCCTGAGGGAGTTTTGGTATGACACTGCTAAGATATTCAAGGGTTCGTGAGCGCGCCCAGTAGATATCTGTTCCATCTTCAAAAATAATATAGACATACGAATAGCCGAAGTCAGAGAAACCGCGAATATCTTTCACTTTTGGTGCACCAAGCATTGCTCTGATAATCGGGTAGGTAACCTGGTCTTCCATTATGTCAGGGCTTCTGTCCCACCTCGAGTAGATTATCACCTGTGTGTCTGAAAGGTCGGGGATTGCATCAAGGGTAATATTCTTCATCGAATAGATTCCGGCAAAAACTGCCATACCTACGACGATGAAGACAATGAATTTATTATTTGCGCAAAATTCGATAATTTTATTAATCATTATCTGAATACCTTAAGAGAGACCTGAGACCTGTCTTCCTCACATTCCCGGCATTGGCGGCATCTTGGTTTGTTCTTGTTTCTGCTTGCCCACTGGAGCACTTGGAATCTTCTGCTCTTCACCAGTTGCTACTTCGCCTGCTTGCTCTCCTCCGCCATGCCCCATACCTTCCATTCCACCCATTGCAGACTTTAAACGACTTTCTGAGTCGATCAAGAAATTACCGGAAGTTACAATTTTCTCACCATCTTTAAGTCCCTCAAGGATAATAAATCGTTTATCCACCTTTGCACCTAAGCTCACCTTGCGTGGCTCAAAAAGACCTTCTTCGCGCGCAACAAAGACAATCTGCTCATTTCCTGAATCAAGCACTGCTTCTTCAGGCACGGAAATTTGCTTGCCATAGTTAATCTGGAACCCAACATTTGCATACATATCAGGCTTTAATTTAAAATCGGGGTTAGAAAATTCCAGGCGTACCTTCAATGTACGGGTAATGTTGTCAAGTTGTGGATAGATATAAGTAACTTTGCCACTAAATATCTCTCCAGGATAATAAGAGAGCATAATCGTGGCAGTCTGGCCGAGTTTAATCATTGGTATCTCATATTCATATATATCCGCAAGAACCCAGACTCTAGATAGGTCAGCAATTGTATAAAGTTCACTCTCCGGCATAACTCTCTGGCGCTCAAAGGCGTTACGGGTAAGAACAAAACCGCTGCTTGGCGCATAGAGGGTCATTGTTTTGACCGGCTCACCGCGCTTTTCAATCTCTCTTATTTCATCTTCCCGGATATCCCAAAACTCAAGCCTCTTTTTTGTCGACTGTAGGAGTGAATTTGAACTATTAGCAATCTCAGGAAAGGGACTTTTGCTTAAATACTCTTTTGACTTAAGCGCAAGTAAATATTCCTGCTGTGTTGAAACAAGCTCCGGGCTATATATGCTGATAAGGGGCTGACCTTTCTTGACAAGTTTTCCTGTAAAATCAACATAAACCTTTTCAATCCACCCTTCAATTTTCGGGTTGATTTTTACAATTTTTGTCTCATCGTATGTAATCCTGCCAACAGTCCTTATGGTCCGTGTCAATGGCTCAACTGATACAACACCATAGGTTACTCCTATTATTTGCTGTTTTGTAGAAGTAATCATTGTAGAGCCTTTGGGAGGTGCTTCACCTGTGCCTTCCTCTTCAGCATACACCGGAACAAGCTGCATTCCGCAATCAGGAGCAATTCCCGGCTTATCTGACTTGTAAACTGGATGCATAGGATCAACCCAGTAGAGGATTTTTTTCTCTTTGCTTTCTTTTTTCCCTTCATCCTCCATTTTCATATCGCTCATATCCATATCATCTTTTTTAATATCCGTTTTCTTTTGCTCTGCATGATTGCTCTGTTGTTCTGATTTTGCAGAAGCCATCTCTTTGGTTTTATCCTTGAACATATACCCTGCAAATCCTGCTAAAACTATTAGGAGAATTACCAAAAGCAGTTTTCCTATACCCCATTTTCTGTTTTCATTTTCCATCTCTTTATCACCCCAAGTATCTAAAGTTCAAATTACAAAATCCAAATATCAAACAAAGCTCAAATAATTAAATTTAAAAAATCTAATTTTTCTAATAAATTCTAATTTTATACTTTGACATTTATTTGAACTTTGAGCTTTGTCATTTGTCATTAATTTATTCATTAAAATAACTTCATCCCCACCATTGTCTCAAGCTTTGCAAGTTTTTTCTCATAATCAGAAAGAACCTTATAGTACTCAATCTCATAATTAAAAAGCGTTATCTGGTTATCAAGCAAGGTCAGAAAATCTATTTTATTGACTTCATACCCTGCCATTGCTGATTCCAAAGACTGTGCTGCCTGTGGGATTATCCCGGTTTTGTAGAGTTCAAGAAGCCTTTCACCCTTTTTTACCTCAGCAATAATATCTTTAAGATTGAAATAAATTTCATTCTTCATAGAATTGTATTGTTCTTCTGCCATTCTTTTATTTGCAAGCGTCTCTTCAACCTTCTTGTCAAGCTTACTGCTTCTCCATATGGGAAGATTGATTGTCACAGTGGCTGAAATCATATCAGGCCAGTCTTCGCTCATTCCTTCAGCTCTTAATCTATCCCTTTGTCCATAGCTCAAGTTGAATTCAAAATCAGGATAGTAATCTTTTTTTGCAAGAGAATAGCTTTTCTCAAACTGCTGGACCGAATCCTTTATGCCAAGGAGAATTGGCATGTTGCTTTCAGCCATTTTCATAAGCTCTTCAATTGAGAATTTAAGTTTTGTCTTTTCAAATTCATCAGGTTTCCCAACCGGGCTTTGGGGATTGCGGGAAAGAATGGAATTCAGCATTGCCTCAGCGCTTTCCCTCTCCTGCTCAAGCCCAATCTGTTCATTTATTATCTTTGAAAGCTCAACCTGAGCCTTAAGGATATCCTGCTGTATTCCCTGCCCCACTGAGTATTTTGTTTCAGCAATTTTAACAAACTCAGTGATAAGGTTTTTGTTTTTTTCTGTTATCCCAATTGTTTTATAAATATAAAAAAGCTCATAGTAAACATCCTTTACTTTCTCGCTTATTTCATTAACCTTGTGATGATATTCCTTTTCTGCAGCATCTGCCTCTTTCTGTGCTATTTCGCTTCTGAGCTTCAATTTCCCGGGAAACGGGAACATCTGTGAAATTCCAATCTCTTTCTGTGTCATTGATTCAGAATCAAAACCAAATTCATCAACCGGCACATTTGTAATTCCAAGCATAAGTTTCGGGTCATCAAGAGTTCCTTCCTGAGATGGCTTCTGGCTTAATGCTTCAAAACGGTTCTTCAGGGCTTTGATTCCCGGGTTGTTTTTAAGCGCTTCATCAATAAGCTCACTAAGCTTTAGCGATGGAAGTTCTTTTTCTTCTGCAAGGCTTGTTGAGAGCGAAAAAACTGAAATTAAGAAAAATAAAAAGAAAATTTTTATCTTTTTCATATCCTCACTCCAATATGTTTGAGTTTGAAATAAACACTTCGCTGTCATTGCCTGCCTACCGCAGGCAGGCGAGCAGGTCCCTCGCTTGTCATTGCGAAGGGCTTTAGCCCTGAAGCAATCTCACTCGGGATAAACTCCGCAATCTCAGTTTTATATAAATAAATTGGTTAGAGATTGCCACGTCGCTGTTGCTCCTCGCAATGACAATAGGCATCCCTATTTAATCATTACAAAATTTTAAAGACACGCTATCTCAGCAAAAGTTCCATCTTTCTTATATGCAAACCCTGTGCCAAAAAGGATTTTAATGAGTAATTAACAATATAACATATTGATAAATTAAGATTTTATTCTTTTTGAGGATAAAGGTTTGGCTGTTAAGATTCTATAATTTATTTATAAAATTGTAGGATATCAGACAGTGGATTGGAGAATTTGAGACAGAAGTTAAAAGTAATATTCTGGAATTTCATTGACAGTGTAGTAAAGATTTCTTACTTTGTACGAATTATTGGATGCAGTTAAGTAAGAAATAGTGGATTAAATAATGTTGAGGAATATTTAGGGGGAAGAATGGCACTAAAAGAAGAATTTGAAGCTACAGGCAACTGGTTTTTCAGGTGGCGAAGCTATCTGCCTTTAATTATTCTTCCTGTTCTTTTAATTGCTTTACGAGAATCCGAGTATTTTGAAAGAACAGTAAGCCATTTTGCAGAAGAACTTTGGGAAATACCCTGTTTGATGTTATCTTTCGTTGGCTTGATTATCCGTTCTTTTGTAGTGGCTTATACTCCGAGGGGAACATCAAGGAGGAATACAAGAGGTCAGAAAGCAGAAATACTTAATACAACAGGAATGTATTCAATAGTAAGGCATCCCCTTTACCTTGGGAATTTCTTTATCTTTTCAGGAGTAGTTTTATTTACTCAGGTATGGTGGTTTATTATATTTGCTGTTTTATCTTTCTGGCTATATTACGAAAGGATTATGTTTGCAGAGGAAGAGTTTTTAAGAAAAAAATTCGGTGAAAATTTTGAAAAATGGTCTAAAAAACCCCCGGCTTTTATCCCAAATTTTAAAAACTGGAATCAGCCTGATCTATCTTTTTCTTTCAAAAATATTCTAAAAAGAGAATATACAGCCTTCTTTCTTATAATTTTATGCTTTGGGTTGCTGGATTTCACAGGGAATATATTTGCAGAATGAAAATTCAAGATAGACTCATTCTGGCTCATTTCATCTGTCATTGGGTTGGTTGTTTATGTAATCCTTCGTACCTTGAAAAAGAAAACGAATATATTAAAGGTTGAAGGAAGATGAAATAAATCACCCCTTCCTTCCATAAAAATCTTTCTTGCATAAATTATTTTTGCATTTTACCATCAACCACTTGAACCCTTCAATCCTTTAGAAAGATTTTTATGAGCTTAATTACTGTTTTGTTCATTGCCATTGGGCTTTCAATGGATGCCTTTGCTGTTTCTGTAACAAGCGGGTTTGCAATAAAAAATTTAAAAGCAAACAACGCTTTTAAAATTGCATTCTTTTTTGGTGCCTTTCAGGCAATGATGCCTGTTGTGGGATGGCTTGCAGGTGCAGGCGTGAGGGATTCTATTTCAAGCTTTGACCACTGGATAGCATTCGGTCTTCTAAGCATAATTGGCTGCAAGATGATTTTTGAATCAACAAAGATGAAAGAGGATAAAGGAACAAACAATCCATTGAATCTTTATACACTTCTAATCCTTTCTGTTGCAACAAGCATAGATGCCCTTGCTGTAGGATTGAGCCTGGCATTTCTAAAAGTCTACATTGTAACACCTGCAGCAATAATTGGTGCTGTTACATTTTTACTTTCCTTTATTGGAGTTTTTGTTGGCAATAGGGTAGGCCATTTCTTTGAGAATAAAATTGAGATACTCGGGGGTCTTATTCTGATTGCTATTGGAGTAAAAATACTGGCTGAGCATTTGTTCTGATATGGTTGAAAAAGATACTATCTGAATGGCAGTTAAGGCTGGATCTCTAAATTTTTACTCTTTATTTCCTCCTCAAAGGCTTTTACATTAAGCCCTTTTACCCTGTAGGCTTTTGCCATATTGTTGTGTGGGGTAGGGTCGTACTTATCAAGTTTTGTAGATGCTTCAAACTCTGCAATAGCCTCATCAATCATTCCCCTGCTAAAATAGGCAACACCCAAGTCATTGTGGGTAATTGAATCATTGGGCATAATTTTCAGTGCCTTCTTGTATTCAGCAATGGCAGTATCATTATCACCTCTTTTGTAATAAATATTCCCGATGTTCTTGTAAGCAAAGGAGTATCTTTTTGGGTTAAGTTCTATGGCTCTTCTGTAATATATTACAGCTTCATCAAAGCTGTTTTTCTGTGTGTCAAGGATGTAGGCAAGATTAAAATTTGCAATAACATTATCAGGAGTAATTTCAATACCTTTTTTGTACTCTTTTACTGCCTCATCATACTTTTTAGCTTGAACAGCTTTTGCAGCATTCCTGAAATGTTCAGCAGCTTTATTCTCTTTTGATTTGATGCAGGCAAAAGAAAAGATAAAAGAGAATAGAAGCAAAGAGATTATTATCAGATAAATCTTTTTCATTTTTTTATCCTAACCTCAAAATAACTCAAATGATTTCTTAATGCAAGAGGGAAAGGGTTAAAATTCTTGACATGAAGATTTTTATCTGTTAACAAAAACGTAAAAAAGGCATTAAGCCTTGTATTTAAAAAGAGAATTTAGGAGCAGATTCAGATGTTTCGCATGATGTGTAAGTCAAAAATCCACCGGGCTACTATTACTGAGGCAAATCTTCATTATGTTGGAAGCATAACTATTGATGAAGAACTTATGGAACTTGCTGATATTCTGCCAAATGAGCAGGTTCATGTTCTTGATGTCAATAATGGCAACAGATTTGAAACCTATGTGTTCAAAGGTGAAAGAAACTCAGGCGTGATATGCATAAACGGTGCAGCAGCAAGGCTTGTGCACAAAGGCGATTTGCTGATAATAATTTCCTATGGCTATTTTACTGATGAAGAGGCGAAAAAATTAAAGCCAAAGATAATACAGGTGGATGGAAAAAACCACCCTGCGGAATCTGCAGAATAAAGAGTCTTTAGAATGAAAATTATCCGGGGGTTTCCTGAAAAGGAAGAGAGGCTTAAAACCCCAATTATAGCTTTAGGAAATTTTGACGGTGTACACCTTGGTCATCAGGAGATATTAAAAAGAGTAGTTGAGAAAGCTAGAAGGAAAGGTGGTACAGGAATTGTCGTTACCTTTGAACCACATCCGCTAAAAATCCTCTCTCCTGGGAAATGTCCTCCTTTGATAATTTCTTTTAGAGAAAAAGCAGAACTGTTAGAACAGGCTGGGATTGACATTCTCGCCTGCCTTCACTTTGACAGGGAATTTGCAGGGTTAAATCCTTCTGAATTTGTTGATAAAATTATAGTTGAAGGAATTGGGGCAAAAGAAGTTTTTGTCGGCTATGATTTTGCATTTGGAAAGGGACGCGAAGGAGATACCAATACCTTAAAAAAGTTAGGGAAAAAATTTGGGTTTGATGTTAATGTTGTTGAACCGATTAGAGTTGCGAACAAAACAGTCAGCAGTACCTTGATAAGGAATCTGATAAGAGAAGGGAATGTGAGAGAGGCATCAATTTATCTTGGAAGGTATTATTCAGTAAGGGGAAGAATTATTGGCGGGGATAAGAGAGGTAGAAAATTAGGTTTTCCCACAGCGAATATCCATCCTCACCACGAACTTATACCAAAAGAAGGGGTTTACATAGGAGAAGTACACCTTCACGACAACAAGAATTACAAGAGCCTTATCAACATTGGAACAAGGCCAACGTTTGGAGAACATGAACTGAACATAGAAGCCTTCATTTTTGATTTTGATAAAGATATTTATGGTGAATTTCTAAAGGTATCATTTTTAGAAAGAATCAGGGATGAGGTTCGGTTTGAAACTTCAGAGCTTCTGATTTCACAAATGACTGAGGACTTAAAAAAAGCTAAGAAATTTTTTGGGGAGTAAGATAATTTCAAAAAAAAGAATTATTTTCTGGGCAGGTATACTTGTAAGCATCTTGTTTCTTTATCTTTTTCTCTTTGGCATTGAATTTACTGTTCAGGGAAAGAAGATTGTCTATCCGGGAGTTGATTTCAAAGAAGTCGGAAGGGCAATGAGCAACGCAAATTATTTTTATATCCTTCCATATTATATCCTCTATATGCTTATGTTTTTTATAAGGGCAGTAAGGTGGGGATATTTTATGGAACCAATAAAGAAGGTTTCTCTCTCAAGCCTTCTTTCAGCTACTTTCATAGGGTTTATGGGTAACTGTATTTTCCCTGCAAGGGCTGGTGAGGTCATAAGGCCTGTGCTCATTGGAATGAAGGAAAAAGTCAGCAAGAGCGCTTGTTTTGCTACGATAGTTGTGGAAAGGATCTTTGACATGACCACGCTGTTGCTTTTTTCAGGATTTATTTTAATTTACTTCCCATTTCCTTCAGATTTGGGGAACATCGGAAAAAGTCTTAAGACGGCAGGAATTGGTATTGCAATAATGACTTTTCTGCTTATAATTTTTCTCGTTCTTCTGAAAACAAAAACAGAGCTTGTTCTTAAGATAATGAAAAAGGTCTTTTCAATACTTCCTGAAAAAATGTCAGATAATCTTATAAAATTCATCGGGTCTTTTATTGATGGCTTGGGAATTCTTGGCAATTTAAAAAATCTCATAATATCTGCTCTTTTATCTATATGCCTGTGGGTAGTTATGGCAACAGGGTTCTTCATAATGCTTCCTGCCTTTGGCATGAAACTTCCCTATTCTTCAGGTTATCTTCTCACTGTTATCAATGCCCTTGGAGTTGCCCTGCCTTCATCTCCGGGTTTTATAGGAGTTTATCAGGTTTCAATTGAGGTAGCTTTGAAGATTATGAATGTAAGTGATATTTCAAATTCCAAAAGCTATGCAATTACAATATGGGCATTGAATATGATATTCACCATATCAGTCGGAATGGTCCTTCTCTGGAAAGAAAACTTGTCTCTTAAGGACATAAGAAAAAGCGGAGAAGACTCTTTATAAATCAGCTATAAGCTATAAGCTTTAAGTTATAAGTTTTTATAAACTTAACTTCTTGAAATTTTAGATTATAACTAATTTCTTTAATTTTTGCTTACAGCTTATAACTTATAGCTATTTCAGTTTCTCAACATTCCGTTCTCTTTTAGCAAAATCTTTATAATAGCCCTTGCAGAGCCTTCGTAAAAAACATAGGAAAGCTGTTTTACATAGCCTTTGTTGTATCTTTCTTCCAGGGAATTTATTACTGTTCCTATGTCTTTGTACTCTGAATATTTTTCCAGAATTATCTTTTTCATCTTCATTGCCTCATCACGTATTTTCAGGAATATCCCTTTTGTATCTTTTCCGGTAAGCGCTAAAAAATGGCCAAAACATATTATATCAGCATCTATCCCTGAGAGCTTTTCACAGGTTGATACAAACTGGCTGAAATTGCCAAATACCATCGGGAAAGCCATTTTTGATGAGATGGGAAGTCCTGCAGAATCGCTGACAAACAATGCCTTCTGCTCAGGAATATACGCAGACATACTGCAGGGGCTGTGCCCCGGCGTTGACAAAAACTGGATTGTTATTCCATTTCCAAGTGAGATTTCATCACCATCTTTTAGGACTCTGTCTATATTTATCCTGTTTGGAGTTGGCTCTGGTTTTCCTAAATTCTTTTTAAGGTTCAAAAACCTTTCAACAGACTCTTCCATCTTTTTTATTGAGGGATGGATTTCTTCTTTTGTGACAGCTTCAGCTGTTTCTTCTGAAGCACAGAGCAATAAATCAGGAAAAACTTTTTTAAAAGAATTCGAAATTCCAGTATGATCTATGTGGGAGTGGAGGAGTATTAGATGGGAGATTTTCTTTGGGTCAATTCTCCAGCTATCAATCTGCTTTCTCAGTAAAGGATAGAGGGCTTTGACCCCTCCCTCAACAAGGGCACAGGTTTCCCCTTTTATTAAATAAATTGGAATAAAGGGTGTTCCAAGAATTTTAATCTTGTCATTAATTTTTCCCGGAAACTGGATAATCATGGCAGGCGTAGTATTATTTTGTCATTAGCAAGTCAATAAAAAGATTTTTTTTGGATTTAACTTTACTCAACTACCATAAATTTTGATTAACAAAAAAATCTACCCTGATGCAAAGGAATAAAAACAATTTCTGAAAACAATAAATTCTGTTCACGACCCAAAACATCCTCTAATTAAAAAAGAGTGTGACTACATAGTGAAAGAAGCAAAAGGGAAAAGGAATAAAATAGTAGGACAGGCGTCCCGCCTGTCATTATGAAAATAATATTTATAAATAGCCAGATAGGCTTTAGCACCACAAAAAAAGAAATTTTTATCTGCACAAGGGATAGAGGTTGGTATTCAGATTGCCTATTGAGCGCGGCAAGTCTTCATCAATCAAAAATTGCATAAGTTTATTTTATTCAGGAAGAGGATGAAACTCTTCGTTCTCGATAAGTTCGCTGGCATAAGTTAGAGCAGCTCGAATATCCTCCTCAGTAACCTCATATTCCAGCATGATCTCTTCTTTTGTCATACCACCAGCAAGTTCACCAATAATGCGCGTAACAGGAATTCTTGTTCCCTTGATAACAGGTTTTCCGTGTTGGATATCAGGGTCTATGATAATTCGGTTATTCATAATTTGCTTCTACCTCCTTTGGTAAAAACATTGTGCATATACACTTAATTTGCAATGATATATTACGCTTAAACTTCTCTATAATTATAATTTCTCTTTTGTGATTTGTAAACTGAATTCAACCTTAGAAAGTTTTTTCAAAATGTGACTTGTCAGGAATTTTGGGTATTGCCAGCAATAAGCATATTTTGTGGAGCAAAAACCTTCTTGACATGGAAGTTTATTAAATATAGTTATTGTGGACTAAGAGTAAACAATGTCATTGAAAAGGAAATTTTTTATGATTGCAATTGGGAGCGACCACGGCGGGTTTGACCTTAAAGAGAAGATTAAAACTTTTCTCATTGAAAGAAAGATTGAAATTGAAGACCTCGGCACCGTAACAAGGGAATCTGTTGATTACCCCGACTACGGTATAAAAGTCTCAAAGCTTGTTTCTGAAGGAAAGGCAGAGCGTGGAATCCTTGTTTGCGGAACAGGTATAGGAATGAGCATTGTGGCAAATAAATTTCCAAGGGTAAGGGCAGCACTGTGTCACGATTCATACAGTGCAAGAATGAGCAGGGAACATAATGATTCAAATGTGTTGATTCTTGGCGGAAGAGTAATAGGAGATGAGCTTGCTCTTGAGATAGTAAAGGTATGGCTTGAAGCTTCTTTTAGCGGTGGAAGGCACAAGAATAGGTTGGAAAAAATAGAGGAAATAGAAAAAGAATATTTTAAAAAGCAAAGGTAAATTGCATAAGCAGGAGATATGTCAGTGAAAAAATTATCAGAAGTTGACCCGGAAATTGCAGAAGCAATACGCAAGGAAACAGAACGGCAGGAATATAAGCTTGAACTAATAGCATCAGAAAACTATGTCAGCGATGCTGTGCTTGAGGCGCAGGGATGCCTTATGACAAACAAATATGCTGAGGGGTATCCAAAGAAACGTTACTATGGAGGATGCGATTTTGTTGATACTGCTGAAGAGCTTGCGATTGAAAGAGCGAAAAAACTTTTTGACGCAAAATATGTAAATGTGCAGCCCCATTCCGGGTCACAGGCTAATATGGGGGTATATTTTTCAGTCTGCAAACCCGGTGATACAATCCTTGGAATGAACCTTTCTCACGGAGGACATCTGACCCATGGGAGCCCGGTCAATTTTTCAGGGATTTTATACAAGGTATTTTTCTATGGAGTTAATAAAGAGACAGAGACAATTGATTATGATGAAGTATTAACCCTTGCAAGGGAGCATAAACCAAGGCTTATTGTTGTAGGCGCAAGCGCATACCCGAGAAAAATAGATTTTGCAGCCTTCAGAAAAATTGCGGACGAAGTTGGTTCAGCAATAATGGCTGACATTGCCCATTATGCAGGACTTGTAACCGCATCACTCTTTCCGAATCCTCTTCCATACTGCGAATTTGTGACAACCACAACCCATAAAACCTTGAGGGGTCCCAGGGGCGGAATGATAATGACAAACAACGAAGAATACGCAAAGATTATAAACAAAAACATATTTCCGGGAATGCAGGGAGGTCCCTTGATGCACATAATTGCTGCAAAGGCTGTGGCTTTCAAAGAGGCTTTGTCAAAGGATTTTAAAGATTATCAGAGACAGATTATTAAAAATGCTGCAACCCTTGCAGAAGAACTTAAAAGACTCGGATTCAGGCTTGTTTCAGGTGGCACTGATACCCACCTCATGCTTGTGAATCTGACTGATAAGAATATCACTGGCAAGGAAGCTGAAGATGTTCTTGATAAGGCAGGAATAACAGTAAATAAAAATACTATTCCTTTTGAAACAAAAAGCCCTTTTGTAACAAGTGGCATCAGGATAGGAACACCTGCAGTTACTACCCGTGGAATGAAAGAAGCAGAAATGAAACTAATTGCTTCATTCATCACAAGAGTGCTTAAGGATGTAAAGGATGAAGAATGTTTCAGGAAAGTAAAGGGAGAAGTTAAAGAGCTATGCTTGAAGTTTCCATTTTACAGCCATAGACTGTAGAATAGAAAGTTCAAATGGCAAATAAATTTAAATTTCCAAATTCCAAAAGTGTTTTAAGTTTTTAGTATTTGGTGTTTTGATATTGTTTGAATTTTGGAATTTGTAATTTAATTTTTTGATGAGTTTAATTAAAAAATGAACAGGCCTTCTTGGAATGAATATTTTATGGAAATTGCCCTTCTTGTAAGGAAGCGGTCGACCTGTATCCGCAGGCAGATAGGATGTGTTATTGTAAGTGACAAGAAAATAATGGCGACAGGATACAACGGAGCCCCTTCAGGGTTAAGACATTGCCTTGATATGGGATGCCTCAGGGAAAAGATGGGGATACCTTCAGGTCAACGTCATGAACTGTGCAGGGCGCTTCACGCAGAGCAGAATGCAATTATTCAGGCAGCAATATCTGGAATTAATATCAAGGGATCAACTATTTTCTGCACTCATTTTCCCTGTTCTCTCTGTGCAAAGATGCTGATTAATGTGAAAGCATCTAAAATATATTATATTGAGGGATATCCTGATGATTTGTCTAAAAGTTTGTTTTACGAATCAAACATTCCAACAGAGAAAATTGATATTCCGATTGAAGAAATAAGCAGAGAAGAAATCTGAACATGAAAACCTGCAGGACAGGAATGTCTTGCATACCTGCCGGCAGGCAGGTCTATTGACGGGGTTTTCTAACCCCGTAAAAGGATTTTTGTATGAAATGTCCTTTTTGTGGTCATCTTGAAGATAAGGTAGTTGATTCAAGGCTTGGAAAAGAAGGCAAAAGCATAAGACGGAGGCGTGAATGCCTTTCCTGCAAGGCACGTTTTACTACCTATGAAGAGGTTGAAGAGCTTCTTCCAATGGTTGTGAAAAAGGATGGGAGAAGGGAGCAATTTGACCGCCAGAAAATTTTAGCTGGCATAAAAAAAGCCTGCGAGAAGAGGCCTATTTCAATCGAAGAACTTGAAAAGCTTGTTGATGATGTGAAGCATATCTTACAGGAAAACTCAGACAAGGAAGTACCAAGTACACGCATAGGAGAAATTGTTGTTAATAAACTTCATGAGCTTGATGAAATTGCTTATGTCCGCTTTGCCTCGGTTTATCGCCACTTCAAGGACATAAACGAATTCATGGAAGAACTCACAGGTCTTCTTAGTAAAAAAGCCAATGGCTAAGCCTCAAGAATCTTAAACGCTACAGCTGAAAGGAACCCAGCCAGCGTGCTCAGACCCACGAAGTTAGGACCACCTAAATGCACTGCCTCAGGAATCATTGTCTGTGCAATCATCGTGAGCATTGCCCCTGCGGCAATGCCTTCAATAGCTACTTCAATTGTGTGACCCACTTCAGCACCAATTGAGTAACCCACCACTGCACCAACGGCTGTCATAACCATCAGCGATACCCACAGGACAAGAATTTTCGATGCTTTCCAGCCCTGCTCCTTCATACCTATGCTACTTGACATTGCTTCGGGGAAATTAGATAGAAACAGCCCAGCAATCAGCGTGTACGGAATGACTTCTGCAAAAGCAGGTATTCCATAAGCCATTTTTGAAGTCAATATAGCCAGAAAACCAGCACCAATGACAAAACTTTCAGGGATGCCGTCAAGAAAAATACCCAACCAGATTGCCAATGGTGCACCTGTGTGCTCCTTTGCTGCAAGCCTTATCTCAGTGGTGGTCGGCAGAGAAGTGCCTTGGCGCAAAGCATTGGCTGCCTGCGCTGCCCAATCAGCAGCTGCATGAGTAGCGACCTGTTGGTACTGGCGCAGTTCATCGAGCCGCTGGCTTGCCAGCTGTGTGGTTGTCGCCTCGAGTTCCGGCAATATCCTGCGAAGCCTATCAAAGTCTTCCTTTAGCAGCATAAAGGTAGTAGTATGGCTTCGGGCTATTGCATCCGCTGTTCGTGGCGCTCCTGTCAGCAAGGCAATCTCGCCCAACACATCACTATTAACTAAGGTTTTAAACTCTTTCCCATCCACCAATAGGGATATTTCGCCTTGTTCAATAAAATACATCCGATCACCTCTATTTCCCTGACTGAATAGTCTCTCGCCTACTTTAAAAACGACTGGTCGCAAATATTCTACAAGCATTTGTACATGCTCAGGAGGAATGCTACGAAAGAATTCAATCTGTCCCAGTCGGTGTAACATTTTCTCAGTCCTCCGCTTCCGGCGTTGACTGAGATAGGTAATAGTTGTTGCTGATTTGCGAAGATAACCGCCCTTGGCGTTTAGTAGTTGGTCAAGTACAACAAATAAAATACCGCCAAAAACACATCCAACCAGCAAAGCAACTAAAGCACTAAGTGGATTATTCCCATGAGTACCAGCATTATTATTACCCATCTCCTTTCCTATCACTGCCATTGCAGTTGGAGCTACCAGTTCTACACTCAGAGCAGCCAGAAGGGCTCCTGCGCCAAAGGCTGTAAAAGCTGCTGTAAGTCCCGGCTTAGGTTTCCAGACAATTCCAAGCATTGACCCCATTGGAAGGGATATTGCACTTAGTCCCCCTAACAGAAATGCCCAAAAGGCGTGTTCAAGAGTAAAACCCGATGTCACTAATTAACCCCTTTTGATAAGCTCCAAAAAGTTACCGAATTATTGAGATAGTACAACCGTTTGCTTTTCTTTAAGGCTTTTTTATTGGTGGATAGAAAACACCCAATACCATAAAATTTTTGCGAAATCTTTTCATATCTCAAATATATTTTATTTTTAAACCATTGCCTTCATACTCTTTGACCTTTTTAGCAACGGCTGAGCGATGGCATTTCTCCGAGAAACGCTCAAAACACATTACGCAATTTACGCCTTCGGTGACGTAACGATGCATCTCGACAATGGCATCCTGATTCTGCAACAAATATTCCGAATAAGCTTTGAAGAAATAATCATAATCCCAATCTGCTTTTAATTTCCTGCGGATTTCATCAGGACTTCCAAGTGATTTCAAATGCACGTATTCAATATTCTCTGAGTTAAGAATTTCTTTTAATGGCGATTTAGAAAATCCTTTCTTGCGGGATAATGGAATTTTCCTCACATCAATTAAGCGGGTGATATTAAAATCTTTAAGGTGAGAAATAAATTCCCCTATATTTCTGCCTTCGTATCCAATTGTAAAAAGTTCGTTTGTTTTCATTTTTTATTTTTATGTTATCATATTATATTGATTAAGTGAAATAAAAGTAAAATCTTATGCGGGACAAAAGAGAACCGGTTCAATTAATTAAAAGGATTTTTGATTATGTTGTGTGTAGTGCAAGGTCTTCAAGTGTTACTTTCTTAAACACATCCTTACTGCCAAAACGCTTTACCGCATCAAGAATTTCAATGCCTGCAATTTTTCCTTCTGCATCATAGTCAACTGCTATCCCTTCAGCAACATGGTGAGTTGTTACTGTGGTTTCTATAAACCGTATGTATAAAACATCCACTTCTGAATCATATGTTATTCTCATTTTCAATCCTCCTTATTTAAAGAAATATGTATACACTGTTATTATTACTATCTCTTTCTCTTCTTCAATAAAAATAGGTCTTACCTGCTTAATTTTATAATACTTCTTATTCCATTCATTTTCAAAGGGAAAATTCTTTCTGCTTTCCAGCCTGCCTAATTCCGCTGGTTGCCACTCTGATGTCTGAATCGTCTCAATAACCTCTTCTTCTGTAGTGCCTCTGAAAAAGAGCTGCTCTTTTGCATGTTCTGAAAGTTTAATCGGCTTCATCCATTCCCTTCCACAATCCCAATCTATTCCGGCGTGAGGTTATAGAGTTTATAAACAAGCTGGTCAATTTGTTTTTCGTATTCATGGACCTTGGTTTGTTTAGCTGAGTTAGTAATATACTATATTGATCAAGTGAAATAAAAGAAAAATCTTTATGTGGGAGAAAAGAGAACCGGTTGCTTTAATTTACCAATGTCCCAATATAATTTTATCAGCTCTTTGTTTACAGACTTGAGGGCGTCATACTGGGCTTTATATATGCGCTCTTTAATCTCTTTTAAAAATGTCTTATATTCAGTAGTTGTTATAACTGGCATTTCAATTCTTCCCTTCAACTATGGAAATTTCTTCTTGAGTGAGGCCGTAGAGTTTATAAACCATTTGGCCAATTTGCTTTTCGTATTCTTTGACTCCTTCCTTTCTTGCGGGATAATGGAATTTTCCTCACATCAATTAAGCGGGTGATATTAAAATCTTTAAGGTGAGAAATAAATCCCTCTATATTTCTGCCTTTGTATCCAATTGTAAAAAGTTCGTAGGGTTTCATTTTTTTTATTATACTATAATGATCACGTGGAATAAAAGTAAAAATTTATGCGGGAGAAAAGATAACAGGTTCCTTCTTAATTCTGTGATTTTGACTACTACCAGAAAAGGGCTGGAGAATCTTAAAAAGGTGTGGTGAAAAACTCTAAAAAGAAAACCGTTTGCTTTTCTCAATGTTAATTATATAGATTATCATTAGGAGGAGAAAGAATATGAAGATAAGAAAAAGACCTCCGGTACATCCGGGAGGAATTTTAAAGAGACACTATTTAGAACCTCTGTCTTTGACAATTTCGGACCTTTCGAAGACACTCGGTGTCTCCAGAAAAACACTTTCTAAAATTATAAATGAGCATGGTTCCATTACTCCGGACATGGCGCTTCGCTTATCAAAGGCGTTCAACACAACGCCTGAGCTATGGCTTAACTTACAGCAGAATTATGATTTATGGTATGCTTCGCAAAAATCTAATAGCTGGAAGATGATTGAGGCAATAGCTGTATAAAATATCAAAATGGATTTTTCCTCACATCAAGAATTAAAGGGAACAACCGTCCCCTTAAATCCCTAAATTAAAAATCTTGACTACACTATGCTAACAATATATTTTAAACTTATTATATAGAATAAGTTTAAAAGTAAACGTTCGCCAGATACACATGAAATATTTGCATTTCAGAAGGTAAGTCTAATGATTACGACCACGCTTTCTCAGCCTGAATCCCAACTAGGAACTGAATTCACAACATTGCTTGCCTCAGATCGCCCATATACGCGAATTATTTTCGTTTCGGCATTCACTGCGTTGAGAACCATATTGCGATTGCGCGAAGGTATGATAGCTGCGGCAGACGCGGGAGCTTCCGTTAGTTTAACCGTGGGAATCGATCTTCGCGGAACAAGTCGAGAGGTATTAGAGGAACTATATCGATGGGGTTGTGATGTGTTCGTATATCACAATCCAATACAACGTGCTACTTTTCACCCCAAAATCTACCTATTTGAGCGTGAATTGGATTCCACACTGTTCGTGGGGTCGAACAATCTCACAGACGGCGGACTTTATACAAACTACGAGGCGGCCACCCGCTATGTTTTCAATTTTCCCGCTGATACCAATGAATATGAACGTTTGTTGCGACCAATAAGGTCATTTCTCTATCCATCGGGGCCGACTGTGTGCCGTCTTGATGCCCCGCTGATCGAAACCTTGTCAGCTCGCGGGATCCTCCCAACTGAGATTGATGCGCGTCGAAGCCGTCGCGATAGATGGGGACAGCCTTCAGCAGACGGCCAAGTTATGCCTCCAAACCCTTTTTTACCAATAGCAGTTCCACTTCCCCCCTTATTACAGAGAGATATCCGAGATGCTTTTTCACCGAAACCTCATATCGAAACACCACAAGGCGAGGCGGTAGCACCAATCGGGTTACCACGACCAGAGGGCGTCTTGGTGTGGAGAAAGGTGTTACCACAAACCGATGCTCTTCGGGTTCGCCCAGGAAGTCACCACGTTGGTGGCGTTCGCCTTACTCAGGCAAGATTCGAAAATCCTCCAGGCCATAGAATTGACCAAACGACTTATTTTCGTGGTCTTTTCGACGACTACGATTGGGAGCCAGAGGCCAGCGGACATACCGATCAAGAGCACACATTTGTGCCAATGAGAATTATTATCCGCGGACATGACCACGGTATTCGGAATTTTGAGATCAGCCACAAGCCCTCAGGAGAAGCTGGCCAAGACAACTACACCACAATCCTTCGATGGGGACGCAATTTTAACAACGTAATCGAGAAAGCTAATTTAACAAACACCGTCTTTTCTTTGTACGAAACCCCAAATCCCGACGCTCCTTTTTTCATCGAGATCACAAACGAATGAGAAAGCACTACACACTCCAGAGAGCCAATGGAATCATGCTGTTCTTCCAGAGGGCAAGCAAATGAATTTTATAGGATTAGAGTCGAGCCAAAAGCTTCGCGGGGGGTTTTATACCGATCCTGTCATTGCTTCGTTCTTGACAAGGTGGATCAAGATAGGCAATCCAACATCTATCTTGGAGCCAAGTTGTGGAGACGGGATTTTCTTGCAGATGATTGAGCAACAGGGAATTCCCGGTTTGAAGCAAGTGACTGCGTTTGAAATCGAACACGATGAAGCCGAAAAGGCGCGAAAGCGCACGCACTTACCTGTTCGCGTACTTGATCGCGATTTCCTGCGATGGTTTCTTTTTAAGGCACAAGATGAAGATAGGTTTGACGCTGTCATTGGCAATCCCCCTTTTATTCGATATCAATATCTTCCTGAAGAGCAACAACTTCTCTCGGAGAAAATATTCGCACAATTAGGACTCCCTTTCACTAAGCACACAAATGCATGGGTACCTTTCGTGCTAGCCTCGATCAGACTTCTCAATCCTGGCGGTAGGATCGCAATGGTCATTCCTTCAGAAATATTCCACATACCGCATGCAGCTTCTCTAAGGCGGTACCTTGCGACGCAATGTTCACGAATTCTCTTGTTCGACCCACAGGAAATATGGTTTAACGATACCCTTCAAGGAACCGTGCTCCTTCTTGCCGAAAAAAAGCGGGAGGTTTCAGGCAAGAGCAAAGGAGTTGCAGTAATTCCCATTTCTGATCGACAGGCCCTTTCTGAAAACCCTGAGCGGCAGTTTCAGCGTGCGGTATACGCCAATGGTGTAATCATAGAAGGCAAATGGATGCCAATCTTCTTGACCTCACACGAGCGTGAATTACTCGCGCAGCTACGCATTTCACCCAATGTCAAGTGTTTCTCGGAGGTTGCATCGGTTGATGTCGGGATTGTAACCGGTGCCAATAAATTCTTTTTAGTGCCCGATAAAACGGTAGAAGAGTTCGCCTTGCAACAATGGGTACACCCAATGTTTGGTCGGAGCAATCATGTGGAAGGCTTGGTATTCACAACTGATGATCATCAAGCTAACAAATCAGTTGGACTGCCATCAAATTTTCTCTGGTTTCAGGAAGAAAATATTGAAAACCTGCCTTCAAATGTAAGACGCTATCTTGAAGTGGGGCTTAATCAACAACTGCAGAAGCGCTTTAAGTGTCGGACAAGGAGATGCTGGTACAAGGTCCCGTCGGTCTACTCAGCACCGATTGCAATGTTGAAACGAGCACACAACTATCCACGCCTCGTTCTAAATAGGGCAGACGCCTATACGACTGACACAGCTTATCGAATTAAGCCAATTAACATTAGATCATCTGCTTTGGTGGTTGGATTTGTAAATAGCTTAACATGTCTTACGGCTGAATTGGAAGGCCGCCATTATGGGGGCGGTGTTCTCGAACTCGTGCCTTCAGAAATCGAGCGACTTCTTGTGCCAAAGATAGATGATTCCACAGCTGATCTAAATTCAGCAGACCACCGATTCAGAAAGATGAAAGATGATTTAGCTTTCCTGCGCGAGCAGGACTCTCATGTTCTAGGGAAAATTGGTTTGACAAAAAAAGAGCAGATCATATTGCATGATGCTTGTGTAAGATTGCGGAATCGACGACATCGAACTCCTTCTTCTGAAAAAGTATTGAATGAAGAGTAAGGCAATAGAAATTCACAAGAGTGGGGATTAAACCGGTTCTCTTTAATCCTAAAATTATATTACTATGGAACAGGGAAAAATTGAGAAAAAACAAGATACACTGTGGGTATTAGTAGAAAAAAAACGGGAGCGACGGGATTCGAACCCGCGACCTCCGACGTGACAGGCCGGCGTTCTAAGCCAACTGAACTACGCCCCAGTAAATATAGTGAATAGGCAAAAGGCATTAGGCAAAAGATAAGAACTATCTAACTTCCAGTTTTTTCATTAAACTTTAAAAGAGGATATCTCTATTGACATTGTATGCTGATTTGAGTACAGTTGTACTCAAAATGGAGTTCATATGTTAGAGAGTCTATATATTGCAAAATCAAAAATCAGGCAGGGTTTGCTAACTTTATTCTTCACAAATCCATCGCAAAGGTATTATTTAAGAGAGATCCACCGTATTTTAGGCTATTCCGCTGGCAGCATAAGGAGGGAGCTTTTAAGATTCCAAAATGACAAATTATTTAATACCAATAGTGTTGGAAACCTGCTTTACTATTCATTAAATATCAGCCACCCTTTATTTAAAGAACTAAAAAGTATTGTTTCTAAAACAGTTGGTGTTGAAGGAAGCCTGAAAGAAGCATTGTCATCCGTTAAAAAGATAAAGATAGCCTTTATCTATGGTTCTTTTGCTGCAAAGCGTGAAAAGGCTATCAGCGACATAGACCTTATGATAATAGGGGAAGCTGATATCTCTCATCTAAATGAAAAAATTATTGGATTAGAAAAAAAGCTTAAAAGAGAGATAAATCCGACAATCTATTCCTTGAAAGAGTATAGAGCTAAGAAAAGGGCTAAAAGTGGGTTCATTCTGGAGTTGTTGAAAAGCCCAAAAATAATGTTGATAGGCAAAAAAGATGATTTATAGAGACTCAAAAGAAAAGCTTTCAAAAGAAGGATTAATTAAAAAATCTCCTGTTGATTACAAGGCTATAGAGAACCTGATGAAGAGAGCGTATATTGACCTAAAAACAGCTAAGAGGAATATAGAGGATGACCAAGAATGTGCTTATAACTGTGCCTATAATGCCATGTTACGCTCTGGGCTTGCTTTAATGTTTAGCGAAGGATTCAGGCCAGAAATTAAAGATAAGCATCTAACTATTGTTAGATTTGCAAGTTCAGTTTTAGGAGATGAGTTTGAAAAACTTATTAACAATTATGATTTCATGAGAAGAAAAAGGCATCGCTTTATCTATGAACCTGATATTCCGTGCTCGAGAAAAGAAGCTGAAGATGCTATAAATACTGCTGAGGAATTTGTTAGTAAAATTTCTAAACTAATAAGAGAAAAGATGCCGCAAAAAGAGTTCAACTTTAAAAAATAAAAGGTCTCCTTATCAATAGATTATTTTATAAAAAAACGGGAGCGACGGGATTCGAACCCGCGACCTCCGACGTGACAGGCCGGCGTTCTAAGCCAACTGAACTACGCCCCCGGATTAATAAAAAGGCAATAGGCAATAGGCAAAAGGCATTAGGCAAAAGACAAAAATTATTTAATCTCCAATTTTTTCATTAAGCTAATTAACATTTTGATATTTTCAACTTGTAATTCCCTGTGGTCTTGCCACAGGGTTACCTTATACATTCCTCCCCCTTGATGGGGGAGGATTAAGGTGGGGGTGATTACCTGATTATGTTTTCACCCTCCCCTTAGTCCCCTCCCATCAAGGGAGGGGAGATTTTGGGATTCCCTGTGGTCTTGCCACAGGGTAGTTCATTTATTTAATTTTTCTATCTTTTCCAGTGTATCCTTTTGCAAACCATTAGTTAATTTCTTTGAGTCCTTAAAAATCTGTATCCAGTTATCACTTTCATGCGCTGATTTTAAAGCAATATTTAAATATCTTCTATATTTTTTACTGCTGTAACTTCCAAAACCCTCTGCGATATTTGCACTTACTGAACTAATTGAACGCAAAAACTGAACAGATATTACATTTAAAATCTGATTTTTTGGCAAACATTCAAGCAACTCAATTGAAAGTAATATTGCTTCATGAGACTTTTGCCAAACTATTAAGTCCTTATAATTTTTTATTTCTCCTTTCACTATTGCCTTTTGCCTATTGCCTAAATTAGTAGGCGGAACAGGGATCGAACCTGCGACATCAGCCTTGTAAGGGCTGCGCTCTCCCAACTGAGCTATCCGCCCAAATTCGTGAAGTGCTTTTTATTAGACTTTTTCACGCTTGTCAAGACTTATTGTTTATTTGCACGTTAGATACCAATTTCCTTTCTAAAACAGAATGCTGAACTGCAAACTTTTTAAAGAATTTACCCTCTTTATTGATGAAAAAGTAGAGGAAAATTTGAAAGATATTTCAAACTCCATGATGGTTCAAATGTTGATGGAATCAAGGCAAACCTGAAAGATGGGATTTTAAAGATTATGGTGTCAAAGGGTGACCATATCAGATCAAAGACAATTGATATAACAACTGTATGAAGAAAAATTTTAGGGAAGGAAGGAGGTAATTCGATTGCCTCCTTTATGTTTTTTTAATAATATTTTTGCAGGCTTCAAAAACCTCATTAACATCTATTAACTCAATGCATTTTTGTTGAGCACAGGAAGACATTTTTTCTCTGCTGCAAGGGGAACAACTTATTTCTTTATAGATTATTCTTATATTGTTTCCTGTTGGTTTCCATACATTGACATTTGTTGGGCCAAAAATTGCAATCACAGGAATGCCAACAGCAGAAGCAAGATGAGTAATACCTGAATCATTGCCTATGTAAAGACTGCATTTTTCTAATATTGATGCTAACTCTATGAGAGAAAGTCCTGAGGCATTTATAAAGCAGTTTTTTTCTTTAATAATTTTAGGGCTTTCTGCAGGACCTGACAGCAACAGTATGTTACAATTAAATTCATTTTTTAATTTCTCTGAAAGCTTAACAAAATTATCAAAGCTCCAGTTTTTCTTCTTGCTTCCGCTGCCGGGATGGATTGCAACATAATAATTTTTCTGGTTAATAGATAATTTTGATTTGATAAAATTATCTGCAAACTTATGGTCCTGCTTATTTAAAAAAATCTTTGGCTTTTTAATGTTAAGTTCAATTCCAAGCGGTTTAATAATTTTGCTGTATTCTATTGTTGCATGCTCTTTAAAGGCTTCAGGAGACGGTTTGTCGAGGGAATAAATCTTCTCTGCACCAGTTCTTTTGAGATTTTTCAAGAAAATCCCTTCGCGGTCATTTAAAAATGTAAATATTATTTGGAATGATTTAAAATATTTCACCAAGGAATCAGGAAGATTATCTTTTTCCAGAAAAAAATTTGAAAGGCTATTTATCTCAATAGAAATTCCTTTATTCACATAAAATCTGTTTTCTGCAAGTCCTAAAATTTCACTTTTCCCCATAAGTTCTATATATCCTTGCGGGGATTTTTTTCTTATTGCAAAAAGAGTTGGCAGAGAAAGGATGAAGTCCCCTATGGAACTGCTGTTTATAATAAGAATCCTTTCTGAGTAATTCATCTTTTCAAACAATAATTTATCAGGAACTGAATATCGTTGAAAAAACAAAGTGTTGACGCAATCTTAAATCAGCTGAAAACTGTAACCTTAATCTATACATTCTATCAGTTTTCAGCTTGACAGATAAAAATTCTTGTTAATATAATTCCAATACGTATTGTTTTGTAGATTAAAAGAATATTTACTATTAATAACCAATAAAAATCTTGTCAAGGATGAACAGAAGATAAATATTGCAGGGAGGTTTAGATGAAGAATAGTTCCGGTGTCTGGCTCTTTATAGTAATAGTCCTTTTTGGGATGCTCATAGGGAATTTTTTAACAGAGCTTATTTTGTTAATTCCCTTAAATACATTGACTAAAATTTTCTCAACCGGTTTTCCAATCAGTTTGCGCGATACAAATTTTGATATGAAGATTATTCAGCTTACATTTGGGTTTGTATTAAAAATAAATATAGGAAGCGTTCTCGGGATTTTTCTTGGAATATATTTGTTTCGCTGGGTAAGCAAATAGAGGTTTTAGATGGAAAGAATATCTGTAAAAGAATTAAAACCTGATACTGAGATTACAAGTTCTTTTGTATTAAGAAATAAACAGGTATTTCAGAAAAAAAATGGTGAGCCTTATCTGCGCTTGACTCTTGGGGATAAAACAGGTGAGATTCAGGCTTTGATGTGGGATAATCTTCCAAAACCTGAGGATATAAAAGCAGATGAACTCCTAAAGGTTAAGGGAAGGGTGAATAGCTATCAGGGGAAGCTGCAGATTACTATACAAAAACTTGAAAAAACAGATTTTGGTGATACAAAACCTTCTGAGTTTATGCCTGTTGGAACTCAGGACCCAAACATTCTGCTGTTTTATCTTGAGAAAATAATTTCTTCAGTAAAGAATAACAACCTCTCTGACCTGCTTGATTTATTTTTTAAGCAGGAAGATTTTATTAGAGAGTTTTCAGCTTGTCCTGCAGGAAAAACGCTTCACCATCCTTTCATAGGAGGGCTTCTTGAGCATACGGTTACAGTAGCAAAGATATGCGAGAGTTTATTTTTCCTTTATGATTTTCTGGATTATGACCTTTTACTCACCTCTGCTCTTCTTCATGATATTGGAAAAATAAAAGAACTTAAATTTTCAAGCTCAATAAGCTACAGCAATGAGGGGAAGCTGCTTGGACATATAATTATCGGGGTAGAAATGATAGATGAGAAGATCCGCTTGATTGCTGATTTTCCACAGGAACTTTCTAACCAGTTAAAGCATATTATCCTGAGCCATCACGGAGAATATGAATACGGTTCGCCAAAAATGCCAATGACTTTAGAAGCCCTTATTATTCATTATGCAGACAATATAGACGCAAAGGTAAATGGTTTTAAAATATGGATGGATAACAGGCCGGATTCATCAAATCCAAACTGGACAGAATTCTGGCCTAAGATGGAGCGCTATCTGTTTCGCCCTAAGAATAATGCAAAAAACATATCAGAGGAATAGATATTTTAGGACATTTCTGAATTGGTTTGACACATCTAATTATAAGGGTTGACAATTGACTAAATAAAATTTAAATTGAATTATATAATTATTGCGCAGATAATAGATTTAATTTCAATAATCATATTCAGACTGAAACTTTTTAAGGAGATAAAAAAATGTTTGGCCTTGGAATGCCGGAGTTAATAGTAGTACTCCTGATAGCTTTTTTAATCTTTGGCGCAAGGAAACTGCCAGAGATAGGAGAAGGGCTTGGAAAGGGCATAAAAAACTTTAAAAAGTCAATCAAAGAGATTAAAGCTGAGCCCGAGAAAAAGATTGATGGGGAACAGACCAAAGAAGAAAGTTAAGGTTTGTAAATCAGTGAAGGTTCTTCTTTCTTCTTTGCCTCGATAATGCCTTTAATCTTTAGAATGCTTTTCTTCAAAAGCTCTGATAAAAACAGCTTCCTGTCAGGTTCACCAGAATTTTCAGAAATATTTATAGCTGCAGAGAGCGCAAGCTTTGCCTTTTCTTTTTTTCCTGCCATGTAAAGCACATAAGAAATCTCTTCAAGCTTTCTCTTTAATGTTTCCTTTACGTTGATATCAAAAACTTCTTTTGATGCCTCAAATATCAGATTTGTGATTCTTTCTTCTTTCTGATACTGATTAATGATAATCCTGCTATTCTCTATTTCTTCCATCTGGTCCAGATATTTTTCAATCCTGTCAGGTTTGATATTAAGCCCTTCAAACTCCGGAATGTTCAAAAGCTGTATTGCCTGGGTCTCAGAGAAACCTTCACCTTTTATCTCTTCATAGCTGATATTCTTATAAATCAATGGTTGTTCAAAATGTATCTTCTTTTCATCAAGGAATGGCAGGCATTCAACATAACCATGGGGTGGCGCCTGCATTTTGCAGGCAGACTCTTTTAAAAGGTACTTGCAGTAGTCAGAAGTAGTTTCAACAATTAAAAAGTTTTTATTCACAAGCAAATTACTGATATAATTTTTAAAACTCTTTTTAGTGATTTCAACAGCCCTGAAATCTTTTATGCCTTCATCATAGTTTATCACTGCCTGAAAACATATCAGCCCGTGCGAGGTTTTTACAAGAGGCATTGTAAAAATCAGAAGCTGATTCCCGTCAGGGTCAAGAATACTCAGATATCCTTCCCCTTTTGGAGTATGGGGTTTAAAAACCGGAGCTTCATCGTTTTTCTTTCCTGCGGGTGTTTCTATTTTAAACCCCTTTTGCTTTAAAACGAAGAAGGATTTTTTCACAGCGTTTTTGATACTCTTTTCCTGCGATTTTTCATAGATATCCTGAAGAATTTTTATTTTTTCAGGGCTTGGAGCCTTTTTTAAAAGCTCTATTATGACTATGTCAAGTTCAGGGTCTTTTGAAATAATTTCTGAAATAAACTGAAGAGATTTTTTCCCTGTTTCTTCAATGAGCTGGTTAATGACACTCTCCCTGAGGTCTTTTTTTATTTTAAAAAAGCCTTCTGAAAGAACTGAGCAGTCATCCTCCAAAAAAGTTTCTTTACACGAATGAATCGTTTCCATAAATTTTGCTGCTTCTCCAAGCTCAAGAAGCAGTTTTTCATCAAAGGACTTATCAATGAAACTTAGAATATTTGCGGCTTTGAGCTTAAACTCGATATTCAGAAATTTTTCTTCAATAATTCTCTTTAAAAGAGGAGCAAGGGATTTGTCGCTTATTGAGGACATAAGTGTCATTATCCGCGATTGCAGTTCTTTGTCCGCCTTGAAAAACTTCTTTTTAAGAAAATTTGAATATTCGTTCTTATATGAAATAAATTTTGACAGTTCAGGTTCCAGTTCGCCTGATGAGGAAAGGCCTTCTTTTATCCTTTCAATCAGTACATCAAAAAGGGAACTGGGTTCATCTGTTGTTTTTGTCTCCATGATTTCTCCAAATATCCTATTTTTTCAGAATGTGGGGTTAGAAAACCCCGCCTATTAAATCTCTCTGTATTTTAAATCCTAAATCCTAAACCCCGTTAGAAAGTAAAATTTCTAAGCGGGGTAAACAAATTCAAATAACCAAAAAACTATAAATTATAAGCTGTAAGCTTTAAAGCAGAAAAGTATTAAAGCTTATAGTCTGCGGCATATAGCGGGTCTTTGATGCCAGCCTCTGCAAAACCTTTCTTTCTCAGCATGCAACTGTCACACATTCCACAGGGTTTACCATTTTTAACCGGGTCATAACAGCTATGAGTAATGGAGTAATCAACTCCAAGGGACAACCCGTTTTTTATTATTTCTCCTTTGGTCATATTTATCAGAGGCGCAAGGATTTTTATTTTGTCGGTTTCTTCTGCTCCGGTTTTTGTTCCAAGGTCTGCAAGGTTTTGAAATGCCTTTATGTATTCAGGCCTGCAGTCAGGATAACCACTCCAGTCAACTGAATTTACCCCAATGAAGATAGCCTTGCTGCCAATTGTTTCTGCCCATGCAAGGGCAATACTTAAAAATATTGTGTTCCTTGCAGGAACATATGTTGATGGAATTGAGCCTGATATTTCGCTGAGTTCCCGTTGTTTTGGAACAGACATCCCTGTTGTGAGACTTGAACCTCCTATTTTTTTAAGGTCAATATCAAAAATCATATGCTCCTTTGCCTTGAACAGAGATGCTATTTTCTTTGCGCTGTTAATTTCATTTCCGTGTTTCTGTCCGTAGCAAAATGTAATTGGATAGAGTTCATAACCCTCCTGTTTTGCCATTGCCATCAGTGTTGCAGAATCAAGCCCTCCGCTTAAGAGTATGACAGCTTTTTTAGACATAGTGAATCAGACTCCTTTTGCATTATGACCCCATATTATTTTGTGCATCTGAACCTGCAATCTTACATTCAGATTATCCTTCAATATCCATTCAGCCAGTTTTTTGGGGTCAAGGATACCATAAACCGGAGAAAACAAGATATTTTCTGTTATGCTTGTCAAGTTATTCTCTTCAATTATCTTTTTTGCCCAATTATAATCGTTTTCATCCATAATCACAAACTTTACCTGGTCATTTCTGTTAAGATGGCTTAAATTGTTAAAATCCATCATTTCAGATTGACCGCTTCCGGGACATTTGATGTCAAGAATCTTGATTACCTCTTTTGGAAGCCTGTTAACAGGCAGACTCCCATTTGTTTCAAACAGAATCAGGTACTTCATCTTTAGGGCTTTTTCAATAAAACCATATACTTCTTCCTGAAGCAGGGGTTCTCCTCCTGTGATTTCAATAAGGTTGCAGTTATAATTCTTTATTTTTTCCAAGATTTCCTGAGCTTTTATTTCATAGCCTTCCTCATAAGCAAATCTTGTATCGCAGTATAAACACTTGAGGTTGCAACCTGAGGTTCTTATGAAGATGCATGGAAGTCCCGAAAAGGTTGATTCTCCCTGTATGCTGTAAAAGATTTCACAAATTTTCATGACTCTTCTGAATACGAGGCGCAGGATGTTTCTGTTTCCCAGACCCTTACTTTTGATACTTTAATATTATCTGAGTTCATTTTGCCGCACAACTGATTGAAGACCCAGAGAGAGATATTTTCAGCTGTAGGGTTTTTATCCCTGAAGGGTTGGATTTCATTAAGGTTTTTGTGGTCAAGCTCAGCAAGTATCAGATTCGCAGCTTTTTTAATCTCTGCAAAATCCATGACCATTCCTGTTTTATCAAGAACAGAGGATTTCACATAGACTTCAACTTTCCAGTTATGGCCGTGGAGAGCCTCACACTTTCCCCCATACTCTTTTAACTGGTGCGCAGCAGAAAAGCCTGATGTTATCATCAATTCAAACATAGTTTTTAAAATCAAACAAAAAAGCTTACAGCTTAAAGCTTATAAATTCATTTGATATTTGGATTTTGACATTTGAACTTTATTTGCTATTATTTATCAAATTATAGTGAACGACATAAGTAACATCCCATACGATAGGCGGGACATTCTTGTCCCGCCGAGAAGGGGTTAGAAAACCCCGTCTATCGGGATTGAGATATGTCAATTTATTTTTGTCGTTTACTATAGAATGCAGTCCGGCAAAAAACGTATTAGAAATATCAGAGTACACAGGTGTTGTCAAGGAAAGGGTTTCAAGGGTCTGTGAATAAAATGCAAGAGTTTGATTACACAGATTATAAATAATATTATGCCAGCACGAGAGACAGAAATTATAAGTGAGGAAGAAATAGCAGAAATAGTTGGCAGGGGTGTTTTTGAGGATATTAAAAAAGCAAAGAACAACCTTAATACCATACTGAATTCATTTTCCTCTATCCCTTTTTCAGAGGAGGAGCTTTCCCAATTTTTAAAGGCAATTGCCCAGTCACCAGACCCTGATATGGCTTTGAACAATCTTGAACGGCTTTTTTCTGCTGCAAAGAGAAAAAGGGAGATTGCATCTTACCTTTTTTCAGACATAAATGCGTTTTCATCTGTAATCAAGGTTTTTGGAACAAGTCAGTTTCTAAGCAACATTATTTTAAACAATCCTGATTATCTTAAAAAAGTTCTTAATGCAGAAACTCTTAAAAGTGAAAAAGATGTTGATGTGATGCTAAAAGAGATGGATGTTGATGAGGATAACCTGACGCAGGATGCAGTAACAGAAAAGTTGAGAACCTTTAAAAACAGGGAGTTTTTAAGAATCGGAGCAAGGGATATTCTGGGTATTGCCCCTTTGCCTGTAATAACTGAAGAGATTTCTTCTCTTGCGTCAGCCTGCCTTGAAGCAGCCTGCAGATTTGCAGAAAAAACCCTGAGAAAAACTTATGGGATACCTTATTGCCGCGCAAAAAATGGAGAACTTAAGGAAAGCAGGTTTTGTATCATAGGTCTTGGAAAGCTTGGAGGCTGGGAGCTTAATTACAGCTCAGACATTGATATTATCTATATTTATTCCACTGATGAGGGCGAGACTTCCGGAGTTGAATCAAACGGCAAGGAAAAAAATAAAATCACTCTTCACGAGTATTACACAAAGATTGCAGAAATAATAAATAAACTTATTTCAAGCTCCACGGAGCAGGGCAATGTTTTCAGGCTTGATTTGAGGCTCAGGCCTGAGGGGAGAAGCGGGGATATGGTCAATTCCCTGAGGAGCATGGAGATTTACTATGAATCGTGGGGACAGACATGGGAGAGGCAGATGCTGTTAAAGGCAAAGCCTGTTGCAGGTGATATGGAACTTGGAAGAGATTTTTCAGAGCTTGTAAAACCCTTTATATACAGAAAACATCTTGATTTTCAGGCGATTCAGGAGATTAAAGAGATGAAGGAGAAAATAAATTTAAGCGTTAGCTCAAGGGGAGAGATGTTGAATGATGTAAAACTTGGCTATGGCGGGATAAGAGAGGTTGAGTTTTTTATACAGGCGCTTCAGCTTATTTACGGAGGAAGGGATGAGAAGATAATAGATGCCAATACACTGAAGGCTTTAAAAAAGCTTTGTGAAAACAAATATATCTCTGCTGATGAGCATACAACGCTTGTAAAGGGATACACATTTTTAAGAATGGTAGAGCACCGGATTCAGTTACTTGAAGGAAGGCAGGAACATTCATTTCCAAGTGAAGAAAAAAAGCTTAAAAAATTTGCCAGAAAGGTCGGGTATTTTCCTGAAAGAGAGGCTGATGAGAAGGAAAGATTTTTAAATGATTATAAATTTTTTACCAATGAAATAAGGAAGATATTTGACAAGCTTTTCTACGGGTCTGCGCAGCAAAAGGAGAAAGAGAAAAAAGATGAAGATTTTAATGTTTTATGGAATGATATTATCTCAGAGGAGGATGCAATAAAGGTACTGAACTCTATGGGTTTTTCAGAAGCGCAGACTGCTTATAAAAATTTAAAACTCTTAAGAGACGGAAAGCCATTCTCCCATTTTCTTGAAAAAAGCAAAGAGCTTTTAAGGGAAGCAGCGCCATTGCTTTTCAGGGAAATTGCAAAAACCCCTGACCCTGATATGGCATTAAACAGTCTTGAGAAATTCATATCAACATCATCTGCGCCTAACCTTACAGTCTCCCTTCTTGCAGAAAGTTCAGGAGCAAGGGATATTTTGCTTGACCTGTTCGGGACAAGCAAGTTCATTTCAGATATCCTGATTCGCCATCCAGAGTATATTGACCTGATTCAGGAGGCTGATTTTCTTGAGCGAAGGAAATCAATATCAGAAATTGAGAATGAACTTTTGATTTCCCTTGGGAAAAAGGAAGGGTGGGGTGAGAAGCTGGATTTATTAAGAAAATTCAGAACAGAAGGAATCTTAAGAATAGGGCTGATGGATATCCTTAAGGGTTTAGCGCTTGAGGATACTACAAAAGAGATATCAAAACTTGCAAAAGCCTGCTTAAAAGGCGCCTGCGCTATCTCATATGAAGAGCTTAAAAAAGAATTCGGGGTTCCGTATGAAACTGACCATAATGGGGAGAAAAAAGAGAGTGAATTTGCAATCTTCGGGCTTGGAAAGCTTGGAGGAGAGGAGATTAACTACAGTTCAGACCTTGATGTCATTTTTGTATATTCAGGCGAGGGGGAAACAGAGCCTCAGAAAAGCCCCCAGAAAAAGATTACGAATCAGGAGTTTTTCTCAAAACTTTCTATAAAAATCTTACAGGCAATGAATGAAATGAGAGAGGACGGACTTGTATTTAGAATAGACTCAAGACTAAGGCCCAGCGGTTCAAGCGGATACATAGCCCAGTCAATAAAATCCTATGAGAATTATTTTAAAGCCCGGTTGCAGCTATGGGAAAGGCAGACGCTTGTAAAAATAAAATTTCTGACAGGAAGCAGGCTCATTGAGAAAGACTTTATCCCTATGGTTCATAGAGTAGTTTTTGATGAGGAGTTTACTTCCGGGATGGCAGCTGAGATAGACAAAATGCGAAAGCGTATGGAAAAAGAGCTTGCCCGCGAAGACACAGACACATTCCATCTGAAGTTTGGTGAAGGGGGGATTGTGGATATCGAATTTGTAGCGCAGGCACTGCAGTTAAAGTACGGCAGGAAAGAAAAAGGTGTAAGAAATGCAAATACCCTTGATGCTTTGAAAAAGCTTGAAGAATGCGGGTTTATTGAAAAAAAAGATTATATGGACCTTGCAGAGTCTTATAAATTTTTAAGAATGGTTGAAAACCGTTTAAGGATTGTGCAGGACAAGCCATTGAATATCCTGCTCAAATCTCCTGAAAAGGTTGTCAAACTCGCAAAGAGGATGGGTTATCAGGAATCAGAAAAGGAGTCTGCCGGCGTTCAGCTTTTAAAAGACTATGAGTTATATACAGAAAAAGTCAGGGAGGTTTATAACAGATATTTCGGGATACTATGCAGTGATTCCTGAAACCGTTTTTTAATACATTTTTGTGTTGACAAAAAAACAGGAGAAAGCTATGTTCTAATAGCACCATAGTTGAGTGGAAAAAAGTATAGGGGATTTAAATCTATAATATAGAAAGGAGGTGTAAATAGAATGAAAAAAAATCTGACTTACTTATTAGTGCTTTTCGCAGTTGTCGGTTCTATCAGCTTAGTAGTTTCAAACTTTAATTTTGGCGTGGTTTCAAGTGTTGATGCAAAAAACACATCGAAAAACGGATTAGTGTTTGACCTAACATCATGCACATCAACTCCTGAAGGAGCACTGGTTTACGGTTATGTAGCTGATAGTAAGACCAGACGTCCATTGGTTGATGCAAATGTTCAGCTCTTTAAAAAGGGAATAAAGAAAGCGGTAGACAACTCACCTACTGATGAAAGGGGAAGCTATATGTTTGGTGTTGAGAGCAAAGGAACCTATTCTGTATCTGCAAGCATATCAAAGTACAAAACTGCCAAAGTCGAGATACTTATTGAACAAAAAAACATAAATGGCAAAGATAAGTATGTTGTGAATTTCGGTCTAAGACCAAAAGGAATGTAACTTTATAACAAGCGACTTTCTTTAAAATAAGTTATAAAACATTCCCCACCTCTTCAGGTGGGGAATGTTTATTTTCAGGCAGGAAAAGATGATGCTAAGACAGAAGAATTTAAAATTACCTTATACCGGCTTATTTTTTACAGTTTTAATATTGCTTTTATCCATAAACTGCACGCAGAAAAAACCTGTAAAAGATTTAGATATAGTTTTAATTTCCATTGATACCCTTAGAACTGACCATCTTGGCTGTTACGGGTATAGCAGAAACACTTCACCCAATATTGACAGAATAGCCAAGGAAGGGGTTCTGTTTAAAAATGTAATCTCATCTTCCTCATGGACATCTCCTGCAATGGCATCGCTTTTTACATCCCTTTATACTTCAAAGCATGGTGTTATACACGGAGTGATGAAGGAAGGAAAGGTTTATAGTCAGGAAGTATTTTCAGACTCGCTTGTAAGGATACCTACGGTTTTGAAAAAGCACGGTTATTTTACGATGGGGTTTTCAAGCAATCCGCACATGACAAAAGCACTTGGTTTTTCCAAGGACTTTGATATTTTTGTTTATGGCAAATATTTTAATGCCAGAAAGATAAACAAGGCTGCTTTGGGTTTTAAGAAAAAAAATCTGCCAAAAAACAAGAAATTATTTTTATGGGTTCATTATTTTGACCCTCACTGGAAGTATAACCCAATGAAGCCATGGATAGATGAGTATTCTAAAAACATAACAATGAAAAACTTTAATGAGATTAAATTAAAACAAAATCCAAAAGAATTTATTATGGAATATAAACTTAAAGAAAACAAAGAGCTTATCAAATTCTTAATGGACTGCTATGACAGTGAAATCAATTTTACTGATGAAGCATTAGGCAATTTGCTAAGAAGACTGAATCTTGATAAGGATAAAACCCTTATAATAATTGTTGCAGACCATGGTGAGGAATTTTTTGAACATAATGATTTCACTCACGGCAATAATCTCTACAATGAGACATTGAGAATACCTCTTATAATCAAATTTCCACGCTCAATGAATGTAAAGGGAATGTCAATAAAGGAGAATGTGGGAATAATTGACGTTTTCCCGACAATCCTTGATGCTTTAAACATACCTCAGGAGTCAACCTTTGATGGGAAAAGCCTTCTTCCTCTGATAGTTAAAAGAAAGGGTTATGATAAGAGAGTGATTATGAGTGAACTTTACAGGGATAAAAACACGGCACTGTCTTCTAATCAGGGAAAATGGAAGTATATTCATGATTATAAAGATAATAAGACAGAGTTGTTTGATTTGGAAACTGACAAAAACGAAAAAATAAACCTTGCTGACAAAAATTCTGATGTAAAGCAATTGATGGAAAGCCATATTGTAAAGTTTTTAGATTCTCTCAAAGGCAGGAGTAAAATAAAACGAGAGGTTATAACCCCTGATGAGAAAACCATCAAAGAATTAAAGTCATTGGGCTACGTTGAATAAAAAAGAAGAAAAAATAGTTTCAATTTCTATCCTTGTTCTAATCTCAATTTTAAGCTATGCAAATTCCCTGAATAACTCCTTTGTATGGGATGATAATGTCCTGATTGTTGAAAATGATTTTGTAAAAAATCCTAAGTATTTTAAGGAAATTTTTTCAAAGGATTTTTTTGATATTTCAGGTGTTGAGTTTAATTTCAAATATGGTTATTACAGGCCTGTGATAACACTTTCATATCTTTTTGACTATTATATATGGAAACTCAATTTTTCAGGATTCCACCTTACAAATATACTGCTTCATGCCTTCAATTCCATTCTGATTTATCTAATTTTGTTCAGGCTTTTAGAGAGCGGATTTGTTCCATTTCTGACTTCAATCATTTTTGCAGCCCATCCCATTCATACTGAATCTGTGGCATGGATTTCAGGAAGGACTGACGTTATTTGCGGTTTTTTTTTCTTTCTCTCCTTCTATTTTTATCAGAAAGGAAACAATTCAGGCAAAATCAATCTTGGGTTCTATTTAAGCTCTGTTCTCTGTTTTGCTGCGTCGCTTTTGTCCAAGGAGATGGCTTTATCCCTTCCGTTTATTCTGATGATTTATGATTTTCTTTTTTATCCTGAAAAAAATTATAGCCTGAAAAAGCGTATTATAAGCGTTATCCCGTTTTTTGCAGTAATCGGGATTTATTCATTAATAAGATTTGTAATTTTAAAAATTTTCACAATAAATGAACTTGATAAGAGCATTACAAAAGGCATTACGTTTTATTCAAATGTTCTTTCATTCTTAAAGACAACAATAGTTGTGTATCTGTGGAAACTTTTTTTCCCCGTAGAACTTGTCGCTTATATTCAGAACAAATTTTCTCTTTCCCTTTTTGAGCCTGAGATAATCATCTCTATTGTGGTTTTGGTTTTACTTCTTGTTTTAATTGTGAAATGCTGGAAAAAGGAGAGACTTGTTTCATTTTCTGTTTCTTTTTTTCTGTTGTCAATGATACCTCTTTCAAATTTTATAAGAATCAGCGGTCCCCGTGACATGGGGTTTATGAGCGCAGAAAGATTTCTGTACATAACTTCATTCAGCTTTTCACTTTTTCTTGCTGTCCTTTTTGGAAAACTGATTAATGATAAAAAAAGAAAAAACACAGCATACATCATCATAATAATTTTATTATTGTCATTTATTATAAGGACAATTGACAGGAATTCAGACTGGAAGGATAACAAAACACTGTTTACAAAAACAATAAAACTTGCCCCTGAATCTTCTTTGCTGAACCATATCATGGGAAATGAAATGGTTAGGGAAAAGAAATTTGATGAAGCTATAAGATATTATAGCAAAGCTCTTTCTTTAAATCCCTATTCCTATGCTTCCTTTCATAATATGGGGGTCATCTATTTTGACAGGGGCGAGATAGAGGAGGCTGTGAGTAGTTTTCTTATGGCTCTTGAAATAAAGCCTGATTATATTCAGTCCCGTTATAACATAGGCCTGCTTTATGATAAAATAGGTTTAGAAGATGAGGCGATGTCCGAATTTAAAGAGGTTCTTAAAATTACACAGCGCTATCCGCAGGCGCATAACAGCCTTGGCGTTATCTACGCAAAAAGAGGTTTTTATGAGGATGCAGAGAGGGAGTTCACAACCGCTATTGAGCTTGACCCTGAATATGAGTTGGCAAAAGTAAACTTAAAAAATTTGGAAGATAGAAAAAGTCTCGATTTTAAAAACCAGTATGATACTGCTGTAAGATAGATTTTAAACTGTAGATAAAAGATTTTATGAAGGAGGGAGATAATGCGCTTTGAACAGACTTTCATGAATTTTTTGCTTCATCATCAGGAAAAATATAACCGCACTTATCATTTTATTATTTTGATGGATGCTTTGATAAGCGCGGCAAAACATATCCAGTATTATTACCTTACAGGTGCTTTGAGGGGGAATCTTGGCGTAACTGATGACGTGAATGTTCAGGGAGAGGATGTTATGCAAATGGACCAGATTGCCAATGAGATTACCCTTCATTACCTTAAATCATCAGACAGGGTTATTCAGGCGGTTAGTGAGGAATCAGAAGAGATTGTTTCAATGAATAGGGATGGACGCTATTTTGTCTATTTTGACCCTCTTGACGGTTCTTCAAATGTTTCCCATGTATTGCCTGTAGGATTTATGTTCGGAGTTGCAAAGCGCAACCTCAATGGCGATGAGGACAATCATTTGCGTGCCGGCAGGGATTATATAGCAGCAGGCATGTTTGTTATACCTACCGGAACTTTCACCCTTGCCTTAAAAGACGCTGGTACGTGGAGATTTCATATTGATGAGACAATGAATTTTGTAAAACCTGTCAGAATGGTTCTTCCTGAGAATCCCAAAAGCTGGGAACTCTCTTTTAATGCGACTAACCGGTATACTTTTGAGCAAAGGATACAGGACTGGATTGCAAATAACGAGAGGAAATTTGCCTTCAGGTATATAGGTTCACTTGCAGGTGACTTCCACAGGCTTCTTGGCAATGGGGGCATGTTTATGTACCCTGCAATTGTCAATCACCCTGACCCGAAAAAAAACCGCCCGCAGGGAAAACTCCGTTTAATGTATGAAGCAGCAGTTGTTTCCTTTATGTGCCGTGAGGCAGGGGGGGCTGCTGTTGATGAAACAGGAAAACCAATCCTTGAAATCCAGCCTCAGAAACACCACCAGAGAACAGCTCTCTATGTCGGCTCAAAACCGCTTGTTGAAGAAGTAGTAAAGCTGTTGAAAAAATAAGGCACAGGCAGGTGGGAATCGTTACGAGCCTTTGGCTCACAGAGGGACATGAAAATAGTCAGGTGGGACCTGCCGGCAGGCAGGCGCCTGTCCTATGGAATTTTCGGGTCATTGACTAAGAAACCTCTGTGGCAAGCCACATGGAATTCTCAAGTCAAATAGTTTTGGAGAACAATCTTTTACCTCTTCAATCCTTTATTGAACTGATGTCCATCAGGTATAAAGTCAGTGTCCGAGTACCCTGAGGGGCATTGCGGCTTGAAGAAAACATCATTGTTTTCCCGTCAGGAGAAATAGAAGGGAACCCGTCAAAAGCATCACTATATGTAAGGCGGGTCTGCTTTCCTGTCTCCATATTCATCATGAATATCTCAAAGTTTGGACCGGGATGGGTCTTTGCAGGCAATACTTTAACAAAAGCAAACTGTTTCCCGTCCGGGTGCGGATAGGGTGCCCAGTTTGTTCCTTCTTCTTTGGTAATCTGCTTCAAGTCAGTGCCGTTGTCTTTAATAGTAAAAATCTGCATTGGCTTGGAGCGCTTTCCATCGTCTTCAATTTTCCATGCGCGGTAAAGTATTGTTTTTGAATCAGACATATAACCAGCGCCTCCCTCCTGCCAGTCAGGAGTTTTGGTAATCTGTGTTTCTCCAGTACCATCAGACTTCATCTTCCAGAGGTCCATTTTTCCGTCAATCTGCCTGCCAAACAGAATCCACTTGCCATCAGGAGAAACTGTTACTTCAGCATCGTAGTATTTGTTGTTTGTAATGCGCTTTGTATTTGAGCCATCAAGGTCAGATATATAAAGCTCTGCGCCCTGTGGATAAATTTTTGCATCAGACCAGTCACCCTTTGGCATATCAAGATTATCCTTTGTAGAAGTCCAAACAATTTTTTTGTTGTCAGGGAAATAAAAATTGCAGGCATCTTCACCCTTATCATTGATGCGGTGAATATTTGTTCCATCAATGTTTGCTGTATAAGCATGGTAGGCGTTGGTTTCGATTCCAGGGTCGCTTGGCATCTGTGCCTGGCAAATAAGGCTCTTACCATCAGGAGAAAAATATGACTCTGCAGCCTTTGGAAGGTTTGGAATGTGGGTAACAGGAAGTTCCTGTGGTGTAGCTATTTGTATATCTTCCTTTGGAGCTGCTGGCTGTGATGTTTCAGCATTAACCAGACTGGTCAGAAAAAAGGTTGTTAACAGAACGGGAATTGAGAGGATAAGAAGCAGTGAAAAAACAGACACAAGTTTTTTATCCATAGTTCCTCCTATTGGAAAGTTTGGGATGTTAAGGGTTTTAAAATTAGCAATCAATATATCCAGACAGAATTTAAAGTCAATTTCATTTACAAAAAATTAACAATTGGTTAATTGAAATAATAAGAAAAATTGCTGTTGAATTTATTCTGCTATACTGGTAACCCTTTAAAAAAGTTAAACTTTCCTGAGAAGTAACCATTAATTGTAAGGAGAAGCAATGGCAAAAATCATTCAGCAGAAACTTCCGCCATCAATGGAAGCATCATTCAAAAAGGCAGGCATCAGAATAAAAAATTTTAAATCAGCAACAGAGTTTGAAAAATTGCTTAAAAATTTTCTTGCAAGGAACAATATCCTGCACCTTAGCACCTGTAAAAACAATATCCCAAGAACAACCCCTCTTGAGTACCGCCTTGATGGTTTTACTTTTTTTATTCTCTCTGAAGGCGGAAGCAAGTTTGATAACCTCAAGATAAACAAGAATGTCTCTTTTTCAATTGCAGAACCGTATCACCCTAATGAGGATTTTTTTGGCGCTAAAGGGCTTCAGGCATGGGGAAAGGCAAAGGTCTACAGCAGGAAAGAAAACCCAAATGAGTTTAAAAAGGCTATGCAGAGGATGAAGGTATATTCTGTTTTGAAAAAGCTTGGAATAAAAGAGCTTCCGAAAGAATTCAATTACAGGATTATTGAGATAACTCCTGACAGGATGAGGCTTGGGAGCATGAGAGAGGGAGTTTTCAAGGTAATTTGGGAGAGGAAGTAAAATGGAAAAACTTTGTGGCTGGACAGGAAAGATATTAAGAATTGATTTAAATTCAGATGAGAAGCAGATTGTTGATACAAGCGAAATTGCAGAAAAATTCATTGGCGGAAGGGGATTTACTGCAAAGTTTTACTGGGACGAGGTAAGCCCGGAAACTGACTCATTAAGTCCCGAAAGTCCTCTTTTAATCATGACTGGCCCGCTTGCAGGAACCCCTGCTATTGCAGGGTCAAGGTGGTTTATCAGCGGCAAGTCTCCACTTCTTTATCCTGAACAGTACGGGCTTGGAAGCATAGGAGGAGGCTTTGGAGTCGGGCTTAAATCTGCAGGTTTTGACGGGATTATAATATCAGGAAAGAGTCCCAAACCATCCTACCTTTGCATAAATGACAGCAATGTGGAGATAAAAGATGCAAGGGGATTATGGGGGTTTGAGACCTATGATACTCTGGAAAAGATTCGTTCTGAAAATGGCAGCAGGGTTCAGACAGTTTGCATTGGACCTGCAGGCGAGAACAGGGTAAGGCTTGCAATTGCAATGAGCGATAACGGAGCCTGCGGCGGAAGCGGGTTTGGCGCTGTGATGGGTTCTAAAAATTTAAAGGCAATCGTAGTAAAAGGCACAGGCAGGGTTCCAGTTGCCAACCCTGAGGGATTGAAAAAAATCAACAGCGAGATTTTCTCCCTTACGAAAGGGAAAGTCCTGATGGACCCGTCAATTGAAGGGATAGAACTGATTAAAAGGTCTCCCTGTCACGGATGTCCCGGGGGATGTCCAAGAGGATTATATAAACATAGTTCAGGAAAAGAAGAGTTCTTGAAAAATTGCCAGTCTGTTTATTTCTATAACTCACTTGATAAAAAATACCACAAAGGAGAGTCATCAGAAAACCCGTTCCTTGCCACATCTCTTTGCAACAGGTATGGCATCTGCACGCAGGAGATGGGAAATGTATTGCGCTGGTTCAATAAATGTATTGAGAAGAATTTATTTACTGAGGATGAAACCGGATTGCCTCTTTCTAAAATTGGAAGTCTTGAATTTATAGAGAAAATACTTCAAAAAATAACTTTGCGGCAGGGATTTGGTGATGTTTTAGCGCAGGGTACAATTCGGGCAGCAAAGATTGCCGGAAAGGGTTCAGAAAAAATTCTGGAAGGGACTGTTAACAGGAGCGGTTTTAATTCCCACGCTTACAATCCAAGGTACTTTATTACCAATGCTGTGTTTTATGCAACTGAGTCAACAAGCACAATGAACCAGTTGCACGAAGTCTGCTTCCCTTTAATGAAATGGGCAATGTGGTATGCAACTGATGGTGCAATGTCTCCAATAAGCACTGAAGTGATGCAAAAAATTGCTAAAAAATTCTGGAAGAATGAAAGTGCTGTGGATTTTTCAAGCTATGAAGGAAAGGGCGAGGTGGCATTTATTATCCAAAACCGCGAATATGCAAAGGAGAATCTTGTAGCCTGCGATTTCTTTTATCCAATTCTTACTCCTGACGGCAAGGAAGACCATGTCGGGGACCCGACAATAGAAAGCCGCATTTTAAATGCAGTAACCGGTATGGATATTGATGAAAAAGGTTATTACCTTACAGGGGAGCGGATTTTTAATCTCCAGCGCGCAATACAGACAAAAGAGGGAAGGGTTGGGAGAAGGGATGATATTATTGATGAATTCAATTTTACTGAGGGGATAGAAACAGAAGAAGGGTTCTTTGGTATGTTTAACCCGGAGTTCATGCTTCCGGGTCCAAAGGGAGAACTAATATCAAGAAAAGGAAAGGTTGTTGAAAGGGATAAGTTTGAGAAGATGATGGATGAATATTACAGCATCAGGGGTTGGGATGTGAAAACAGGGTTGCAGAAAAAAGAGAAGTTAGAAAAACTTTCTCTCTCAGATATTATTTCTGAATAAAGGGGACAGCAGACTGTCCCCTTTTATTTGGAAGCTCCCCGGGCCGGACTCGAACCAGCGACAGGGTGGTTACAAGTAATCCCAGTGTTTCCAAAGGGCTTGGACTATCTCATCACCCACTCTGATATACAGCAAAGTTAGGGTGTCGGGCGCTTTTTAGAGGCTTATTGGTTGGGATCCTCACCTCTTAGTCTCTGCACGTTCTCGCTTACTTTTATCCCTTCAACGAGATTCGCTCAGGATTACCATATCCTATGATATTATAGGATGTTAGGCTTCCCTGAATTCACCCGATTTTTCAACCACGGTTTCCCGTGGAAGCTGCAATTTTTAAATGAACCTCTCTATGACAATTGGCACAAAGTACTATGCATTTATCAAGTTCTTTTTTGATTTTTGACCAACTTCTTGTGTAACCATTATTTGAAATACCAAAATCCTTTCCATCTGAATCTAAGTGATGAAATTCAAGGGCTTCGATGCATTTACTATATCCACATCTACTGCATCTTGTTCCCTTGTATTCGAGAGCCATTTCTCTGAGCTTTTTACGACGCTTTTTAACGGCTCTGATCAAGTAGTCCCGACGATCTGCATAGTTTCTCTTGTCTTTTTTGGGGCTCATTTCCTGTTCACAGCCACCTGCTCTACCGACTGAGCTACCGGGGAATAAAACAGTTATTAACTAACAGTTTTATCTATTAGCTAAAACCATTTTAAAACTTTCTGAAGTTATACTTCTAAAAACTAAGTTGTCAAGACAAATTCGTTTTCTTGTTAGACTCAAACAAATTTCAAAGCTCAAATAAAATCCAAGAGCCGAATCTTTAAATAAATCCTTTTGAAATCCATTTGGAACTTGGGTTTTGCTATTTGGAATTTTATTACTTGTATCCTGGAATGTTTGCGGCTTCAAGGGCTAAAAGCCTCTGCCAGTCTGCATTAATCTGCTCCTGCATTTCATCTAACACGTGCTGGTTTTCAGGTTTTTCAAGGTGGGAGAATCTTCCCTGTTCCTTAACCCATTCCCTGATTGGAACTATTTCTTTTGGCTTGATGTTTATCTTAAGCTTTCCGTCTTCAATCTCATAGAGAGGCCAATAGCAGGTCTGGACAGCAAGTCTGCAGAGTTCAATTGATTTTTCCATTTTGTTTCTCCAGCCGCGGTTGCAGTTTGCAAGGACATTTATAAAAGAAGGGCCGTCTTTTGAAAGTGCTTTTTTAACCTTTGTTACAAGGTCATTCCAGTGGCTTGGAGAGCCTTGGGCAACATAGGGGATTTTATGTGCTGCAGCAATCTGTGTTAAATCCTTTCTTGGCTGTTTTTTCCCGAAACTCACTTTACCGGAAGGATTTGTAGTTGTATGCGCACCATAAGGCGTCGCGCTTGAACGCTGGATGCCGGTGTTCATGTATGCGCCGTTATCATAGCAGATGTAGAGGAAGCGGTGCCTTCTCTCAAGCGCTCCAGAAAGTGACTGAAGCCCGATATCATATGTTCCGCCATCACCGCCTATGGCAATAAAATCGATTCTGCTGTCTGCCGGAATTTTTCCCTGCTTTTTCAGTGAATTATACATTGCTTCAACACCTGATATTGTTGCAGCAGAGTTTTCAAATGCGCTGTGAATCCAGTTCACTTTCCATGCAGTGTAAGGGAATATTGTGGTGGCTACTTCAAGGCATCCTGTTGCGCAGGAGACAACCACAGGGTTTTCAGTTGCAAGAAGAACCTGCCTGATGGCAACTGACACACCGCATCCTGCACACAACCTGTGACCTGAAGCAAGCAGATCATCTTTTTTTGATAATTCCTTTAATGTAGCCATTCAATAAACTCCTAATCTTATAAATTTCAGCCAAGTTTTTAGAGATTAAACCCAAATATCAAAATCCAAATGTCAAATAAATATCAAATGTCTAAACGTTAAAAGGTTTCTTGTTTGTTTTGTCATTTGAGCTTTGAATTTCATTTAAACTTTGAACTTTATCATTTGACATTATCTAAAAATTTGGATTTATATTTCTATTCCCTTATTGTTATCCACTGGTAAAGTTCATTAACCTTTCCTGTTTCTGCTATTTTTATAAGGTCATTATAGACTTCCCTGATGTGCTCAACTCCGAGGTCTCTTCCTCCAAGGCCATAGATATAATTTACAATATTGGGTTTTTCCCCAAGGTCATAAAGACTTGACCTTATTTCAGAGAAAACAGGTCCTCCTGATGCGCCATATGAATCTGCTCTTTCAAGTACTGCAACAGCTTTCAGGTGCTTGAGTGCATTTCTTATCTCGTCCTGCGGAAATGGCCTGAAAACACGCAGTTTAAGAGAGCCTGCCTTAATCCCTTTTTCTCTGAGCTTGTCAACAACATATCTTACCGTACCTGCTGAGGAGTTTATTGAAACGATTGCAATTTCTGCATCTTCAAGCCTGTAGCCGTTTATAAAGCCGTAAGAAGTACCAAATTTTTTATTGAATTCCCCTGCAACATCTTTGATAGCTTTTTCAGAATTCCTCAATGCTTCAACAAGCTGTCTTCTGTGTTCAATATAGTAATCCTGAAGGTCAAGAGGTCCGTAAGTAATCGGTTGCCCGATATTTAACAGAGACCTTTTTGGTTTGTATTCTCCTATAAATTCCTTTACATTGCTATCTTCAAGGAGTTCCATTGATTCAATCGAATGGCTGATTATGAATCCGTCAACACACACCATTACAGGGAGCCATACTCCTTCTCTTTTACCGATTGCCGCTGCCTGGATTACATTATGATATGCCTCCTGAGCATTTTCTGAGTAAAGCTGTATCCATCCTGAATCCCTGCATCCCATTGAATCCGAGTGGTCGCAATGGATGTTTATTGGAGCAGAGAGCGCCCTGTTGACAACTGTCATTACAATCGGGAGCCTGTAAGCTGCGGCTATTGGCAGCATTTCCCACATCAGGGCAAGGCCGCATGCAGATGTTGCAGTCATAACCCTTCCTCCTGCACAGGCAGCGCCAATGCAAGCGCTCATTGCGCTATGCTCGCTCTCAACTGTTATAAGCTCTGTCTTTACAATCCCGTCTGCAACAAACTGGGAAAAAATCTGCATTACTTCCGTTGAAGGAGTAATGGGGTAAGCAGCAACAACATCAGGGTTAATCTGTTTCATTGCCTCTGCAACAGCCTCATTACCTGTCATTGATACCCGTTTTGCCATTTATAGATTCTCCTTGATTACCGCTTTTAGCTATCAGCAATTAGCTTTCAGCTAAATACTGTTCACTATTCACTTTCTCATCACTCTGAACTGATGCTCAGAGATTGCTTCGGTCGCCTGCCTGCGGTAGGCAGGCTTTACTCCCTCGCAATGACACGACTAAGGGTTTTCATCCTTGTGGAATTCCACTTCCTCAAACATTGTGATGGCTTTTACTTTTGGCGGACATTCATTGGCACATATTCCACATCCCTTGCAGTGGTAGAGATTACAGCCTTCAACTTTTTCATTTTCAACAATGATACAGGAGTCAGGGCAGTATATCCAGCACTGCAGGCACTGGATACATTTGTTAAAATCCCATACGGGCCTGTAAGTTCTCCATGAGCCTGTATTATACTGCTCTGAATTGCCGGGTTCTTCGATTACTCCTCCTATTGGGAGTTCCTTCCAGTTTTTAAGACTCATCCTCCTTTTACCTCCTCATAAGCTCTCTCAATTGCCTTGTGGTTTGCCTCCACTATTTTTTTTCCGAATTTTTTCCCAAATGAAGATTCTATTTCTTTCTTGATATTCTCTATTTTGAGAAAATCTGTTACTTTTGCTATTGCACCAAGGATCGGGGTGTTTGGTATTGGCCTGCCGATTGTTTCAAGCGCTATTTTTGTAGCATCAACAACATATACCCTGCCTTTTGGGGTTTTCAGTTTCTTCTTTGTTTCTTCATGTGAACGATCAGTGTTTATTATATAAATTGCATCCTCAGTAGCCCCGTCTGTTACATTTTCACCTGTCAGCAGAGTTGGGTCTATTACCACAACTACATTTGGGTTTAATACCTGGCAGTAAATGGAAATCGGGTTATTTGAAAGCCTGTTATAAGCCCTGATTGGGGCTCCCATTCTTTCAGGACCATATTCAGGAAAAGCCTGGACAAACTTTCCTCCGCTCATTGCTGCTTCTGCCAGAGCTTTTGCTGCTGTAACAGCTCCCTGACCTGCCCTTGCGTGCCAGCGTAACTCAATATACTCACTCATTAAAGAAACCTCCTGTGTTTATTCACTATTTTTTTGGAATATGCAAGCTCTTATACAATGAAAAGTTCAAATGATTTAGAATGTTACCTTATAGCGTTCTCCTTCCGTCAAGGGCTTTTGAGATAGTCACTTCATCTGTGTACTCCAAATCCCCACCGATTGGAATTCCGTAAGCAATCCGCGATATCTTTATTCCAAGAGGTTTTAAGAGTTTTGCAAGATACATTGCTGTTGCTTCACCTTCAGCATTAAAATTTGTGGCAATTATTATTTCATTAATGTTTCCTTCTGAAACCCTTTTAATAAGCTCATTGATTCGTAACTTTTCAGGGCCTATCCCGTCAAGGGGCGATAAACATCCTTCAAGGACATGATATATTCCCTTGTGACCCCTGGAGTTTTCAACGGTCAGGAGGTCGAAGGAGTCCTCAACAATGCAGATTGTTGAGCTATCCCTGCCCGGGTCTTTGCAGATGTTGCATATTTCGCTTTCACTGATGTTGTAGCAGACTGAACATCGTAAAATCTTATTCTTTATCTCAAGAATTGCTTCACCCAGTTTCTGCACCTCGTCTCTGTCTGCTTTTAAAATATAGAAAGCCAGCCTTGTTGCTGTTTTCTGACCAATGCTCGGGAGTTTTACCAGCGCCTTAATCAATTTTTCTAATGAAGGAGATTTTAAACTCATATTCTTAAGACAACCTTTTAAAGTCCCGGAATTTTCAATGAAAGCCCGCCAGCAACCTTTTTCATCTCTTCTTCCACCATATCCTTTGATTTCCTCAAGGCTTCGTTGACACCTGCAATTATCAGATCCTGAAGCATTTCTATATCTTCTTTGTTTACCACATCAGGCTCTATTTTTATTCTCAGAATTTCCTGTTTCCCATTTGCTGCAACCGTGACCATTCCACCTCCGGCGCTTGCTTCAACCTCGCGGTGTGACATTTCTTCCTGAATTTTAGCTATATCAGCCTGCATTTTCTGAGCCTGCTTAAGCAAATTGTTCAAGTTTTTCATTATATCTCTCCTAAATTTATGATTACAGAGATTTAAAAAAGATTCCAGAGATTATTATAGATTTAATTGCTGTAATCTTAAAGAAATCGCTGGAATCAATTTTATAAATATTATTTCAGAACTTTAACATCTACTATTTTTCCGGGGAAAATATCAAGTATATCTTTTATGAGGGGTTCTTTTAAAGCCCTGTGAAAAAGTGTCTCCCTGACAGCTTCTTTCTCCTTGTTAATAGCGGTATCTGGTTGACTCCCTTCGTTTTCAACAGCTTCTTTTTTAAGAATTACCTCTATTTTTTTCTGGAGCATATTTTCACCGATGAGCTTCAGGATTTTTAAATTTTTATCCTTTTTAATTACCTGAATTGTAAAAGAGTCTTCAAAGCCAAATATCATTTTATTTCCATCAATCTCTCTGGTACAGCCGTTATTTATGAAAGATGCCAGCGAGATTGATTCCTCCTCAACTCTTCTTACGAATTCTTCCCATTGGAACTTTCCTCCTTCATTTTTTTCTTTTGGCGCGGTATTATAGGGTGCTTCTGTTTCTTCAGCAGATAAAGATTCTGTTGCTTCCGTTTTCTGGCTTACAGGTTTTTCGGGTTTTCCGGGTCTATCAGATGGAATTGATGAAGCAGTTGAGCCAGAGTAGTTTTTTGGTTCATTAGATTGAGAAGGGCTGTTATGAATATTGCTTTTAAGTCCTGCAATCTGGTCCAGAATTTTATTTAATGGAACGATTTTTTCAATTCTAAGCATCTTGAGAAAGGTTACTTCAAGCAAAAGCCTCGGATTGTCAGCCCTCCTTATCTCCTTTTCAGCTTCATAAAATACGGAAAAAAGCTGTATCCAGTTTTCGTGAGGGATTTTTGAAGCCTGTTCTTTAAACTGGTTTTTATCTGTCTGATGAGATGTTTGGGAGAGTTTTTCATCCCCTGATAAAGAAATTACAATCATGTCCCTTAAATGATTCAGAAACGATTTACAGAACTGCTTTATATCAGACCCTGATAAATAGAGCTCATTGACAAGAGAGATAATTCTGTTGGGGTCTTTTTCAATCAGTGCTTCGGAGAATGAAGAATGAATATTTGAATCAATAACTCCCAGTATATCAGCAACATTCCGGTAGCTTATTTCCATGTCTGATACAGAAACAATGCTTTCTAAAATGCTCAGAGAATCTCTTATACTTCCCTCTGAAGCATCTGAAATGAGAGAGAGGGCTTTTTCTTCAACCTTTATTCCTTCTTCCTTTGAAATCTTTTTCAAAAACTCAAATATTTTTTCCTTGCCCATAGGCCTGAAGTCATATCTCTGACACCTTGAAAGGATTGTTGGTGGGAGTTTATGGGCTTCAGTAGTGGCAAGAATGAAGATTACATGAGGAGGCGGCTCTTCAAGGGTTTTCAAAAGCGCATTAAAGGCAGGCGCTGTAAGCATATGGACTTCGTCTATGATATAGACCTTGTATTTTGCTGTTGGAGGCGCGAACTTAACATTTTCTTTTAATTCTCTTATTTCATCTATGCCTCTGTTTGATGCGCCGTCAATTTCAATCACATCAAGGGAGTTTCCCTTTGTAACCTGCTCGCAGATGTCACACTCATTGCAGGGTATCGGGATTGGACCCTTTCTGCAATTTAAAGCCTTTGCAAGAACTCTTGCGCAGGTGGTTTTTCCTATGCCTCTTATGCCTGTGAACAGATAGGCGTGGGCAATCCTTCCTGTTGATATGGCATTCTTCAGGGTTTTTGTTATATGCTCCTGCCCGACAATTGATTCAAAAACCTGAGGGCGTTTCTTTCTTGCTAAAACCTGATATTCTGTTGTCATTTTTAAACTCTAAAAAATTTACTGAATTTCTTGCGTTGATAATCTGATTTAAATACTAAATCCTAATATCTAAATCCCCTGCCTGCGGTAGGCAGGTAAACAAATTCAAAATTCCAAACAGTTTAGATATTAAAATTTTTAGTTTTAGTCAAAAACTTCCTCGAAGCTTTGCTTCGGGGTATGATTGTTTCTACAAGTTTATCGTCATTCCTGCGGAAGCAGGAATCCAGAGAAACTAAATAATCTAGATTCCCCCGTATCAAGTACGGGGCAGGCTTCTCAAGTGCCTGCCTACCGCAGGCAGGCGGAATGACAAATGAAATATATTTTTCAAGTTCCGCACAATAACTTACTTAAATCTTGCACATGAAAACTAAAAATGCAAGGAGAAATCAGGAAAGGTTTTTTATTTTTTTTCTTGCCCAGAAACTGGCAAATTTCAGGGCTTCAAAAAGACTTGCTGGATCTGCAATTCCCCTGCCTGCTATGTCAAATGCAGTTCCGTGGTCAACAGAGGTTCTTCTGATGGGAAGTCCAAGGGTGATATTTACCCTCCCAAATCCCCTGATTTTCACAGGGATTAAACCCTGGTCGTGATACATTGCAACTACTGCGTCAAACTTTTCCTTTACAGCCCTGTAAAAAAGAGTATCAGCGCTGTGAGGACCTGAAACGTTGCAGCCATTTCTTTTTGCTTTAATAATTGCAGGAAGGATTTTTTCTTTTTCTTCCCTGCCAAAAATCCCTCCCTCCCCGCCGTGAGGATTTAATGCGCAAACTGCGATTTTAGGGTTTTTGATTCCAAAGCTTTTTAAGCTATCTGCGGTTATCCGGATTGTCCTGTAAACTTTTTCTCTGCTTATTGCCTCCGGGACATCTTTAAGAGAGAGATGGGTGGTTACAAGCGAAACCCTGACATCACCGCCAACAAACATCATGACATAGTCTTTTGTTTTTGTTAATTTACCCAAGAACTCTGTATGTCCCGGATATTTAAATCCTCCTTTATTCAGGGCTTCCTTGCTGATTGGTGAAGTTGTTATTGCGTCTATCTTTCCATTCAGGCCATTCAGGGCTAATTTTACAGCTTCCTGAATGTATATTGCTGAAGCCCTGCCGCAATTTGCCTGAATTTTACCGGGATTTAAGTTTTTCACATCAAAGCATTTCTGGTCAAGAACTGCAATTTCCCCTCTTGTGATTTCTTTTCTGTCCGGAGTTGTTAGATGAGAAATATTTGATTTTATCCTGAGAAACTCAGAGTATTTTTTTAAAACTTCAATATCCCCGATTACAACAGGAATGCAGAAATCCCAGATTTTTTTATTTCTGTGAAGCTTTAGTATAATCTCAGGACCGATTCCATTAGGGTCCCCCATTGTAATGGCGATTACCGGGAGAGATTTTAAATTTGTTTTTGCTTTCATATCAGGTAATATTAGATTATGTTTTTTAAGAAAATATAAAGATTATATGAAGCAATGTCAAATGCCAAAGAACAAAGCTCAAATAATAATTTTTTCTTTTTTATTGGCAAATAAGAATTAAAGATGCTATGAATTTAATAGAAATAACATTATAAGTAGTTGCTGTTACCATTTTACATATAGAAGATAAATCAGAATAGAGGAGATAAATATGAGCATTGGTGTAATGGTTGAATTAAAAGTACAGGACATTGCAAATTCAATCAGAAAAATGAATAAAGAAGACAAAGAAATGCTGCTTCTCCTTTTGTCGGGTGAACACAAGGAAATATCTAAAAGACTAAGGGAGATAAAATCCAAGAAAATGAAAACTCT
>Ga0156233_117_pt1 | contig 80467 bp, 81 predicted proteins | sample RifCSPlowO2_12_FD_107880 | JGI IMG/M metagenome (GOLD analysis project Ga0156233, IMG submission 107880) | Candidatus Schekmanbacteria bacterium RIFCSPLOWO2_12_FULL_38_15
CTTTAAGTCTTTATGACTCTTTTTGAAAAAAGATAAGCCCTCTTCTCAAAACCATTTTTTTCATAGAATTTATGTGCTTCTTCGCGGTGAAATGCTGAATCCAATTCAATTCTTCCACAACCTTTTTCTTTTGCTTTATTAATAGCAGTTTTTAGCAAAACAGTGCCAATGCCTTGGCATCTATAGAAATTATCTACTACCAATTCACATATATATCCGAGTGGCCCTTCATACCAAAGACTGTTTTTAATCACAAGAGAGCAAAAACCAATAACGTTGCCGTTACTCTCTGCACAAAAATATTCATAGTTCTGAGCCCCGATCCCACTGGCAAATACTGCTCTCAGGTTTTGCTCGTGTAGTTTTTTACCCGGCCAAAGTTGTTGCAGCAAAAGAAATATATCATCAAAATCCTTAGTTTCAGCAGTCCTTATCTTAGCTTTGTGCATTTCATAACTCTCTTTTTCCATAAGGTTTATGGTAAATAATATTCAAGTCTAAAAGAATTGCGATGGCATTTGCCTATTAAGCTTTTAAGCTGTTCTTAGCAGAAATGTTTTAATAAATTCTTTTTGCAATCTGAAATACTGATATCATATTGACTGAGAGAAACAATCCGTCAAATATTAAGTTTTCCATCCCTTTTAGACCTGATAATGCCAATAAATATATCATGACATAAATCACAGCTCCACCTGCAATGAGGCCACAGATATAACCAAGACGATGATTACGAAACAAAAGAGCGGATGCAACTAAGTAAAGCGGTATAAAAAATATATCAGGATATATGAGGGAATTATATGCCTCTTCTGGAAAGGCTTCAGGTCGCCTCCAACTTCCAGTAATAACTGAAAATACTGCATAAGCCTGGAAAAGTCCCCAAACAGCAAACCAGATTATCGCTATCCATGGTTTTTTCATTCAATTCTGCTCTTCTTTTCTTAGTTTTTCTTTCACTTTTTTATTATAACTTCACCAAACTCTTTTCAAAATCAACAACAACACTCTTTTTGCCTTTTTGATCTACCTTATGCCCTTCCTTTTCTAAAAGTTTCTTCTGTCCTTCTACTCCACCAGGATATTTTTCATTTATTACACCATCAGATTTTAATGTTCTCCAATAAGGAGTTGGGTTTTTTTTCATTGATTTTAACTACTTTTGGCAGTCCTTTATTATCATTTAACTTTTCCTTCCAAGATTTCTTTTTATCGCTCATTTTATACCACCTTTTTTTATTATTCCTCATGACTTAACCCTTGTTAATTTTTTTTACCGGCTGCTGTTATCCAGTTTTTCTCTGGAATAGTGAACACTTCAACAGTCGAATATCCTGCTACTTGAAGTAAGTCCATGAATTCATTAGGTGTGTGATATTCCATGTTCAGAAGTTTTGCCAGATGCGAGTTTTTTTCTTCAAATTGTGGGTGTTTATATGTCTCATTTACCATGATAATAATTCCACCTGTTTTTAGAACACGCTTTATTTCTTTTAAGCAGTTCACTATATTAAGCCAGAAATAATATGTTTCAAAAGCTGTAACAACGTCAAAGGTATTATCTGCAAAAGGAAGATACAACACCTCACCATATAATATTTCAACCCGTCTATTAGCAATTAATGCATGATTTATCTTTTTTGCCAGCTCTACCATTTCCTTTGAAAAATCAATCCCTAAAATTCTGCTTCTAATTGCAAAACTAGCGAGCAAATTAATTGCTCCCCCACCTCCGCATCCAACATCAAGGATCGTGGAATTATCTTTTATTGATATATGGCTTAAACCCCATTGCCAGAGCTCGGAATGGCTTTCATTCATTCTCTCTCCAACAAACCTGCCTAACTCTCCGCAGGGTTTGGCACATTGCTTTATCATGTCATCAGTCCATTCCATAATTTTTATTCAAAAGGTTATTTTGTTAGATTTCTATAACAAAGCTATATCCATCTTTTTAAATTACTTCTACCTTATCAAACACAGAAATGCATACAAACCAAATCCTAAGATGATCAAACTGGAAATTCTGTTAATCCATTGTAATCCATGAGGATTCAACTTTCCACGAAATATACTCACACTGCTGCTTAGGATAAGCCACCATAGAGCTGAACCCATAAATACACCCAAAACCAATGCTCCAGCAGTCACATAGTTCCCACTTGCACTTGCTATCCCTAAACCAGCAAATATTCCCGCAAAGTAAAGGATTGTCATTGGGTTTATAAGGGTCAGGAAAAATGTTGAGGCATAAGTACCAATGAGGCCATTTCCTTTGGCTGAGGCTGCCTGTTCAGCAGGTCTTGCCAGGAATGTCTTGATTCCCAAGTAGCAGAGAAACGCACCACCGAAAAGTCGAAACCAGATTTGTTGACTAATTAAAATATTTGAAATGAACATAAGCCCAAATCCACCAATACAACCATAGATCGTATCAGCAGTGGCAGCTCCCAGACCTGAAACCAAACCAGACAAGCGTCCTTGAGTCAACGTACGTTGTATGCATAACACGCCGATTGGTCCCACAGGCGCAGCAATTGAGAAGCCTATAATGATTCCTTTAAGCAAGAAACTGATGTTCACCTATCCTCCACGACATTCACAAATAATCTTGTCTGATTGGTGAAAAAATATCTATTACATTTCCTGGTTCAATTATTTCTATAGAATGTTCAATATTTTCAGGTATGGAATAACTGTCTCCGGCTTCTATAATTTCATCATTATTTTCAAACTTAATCCTGTATCTTCCAGAAATCACATATCCGCTTTGCTCGTTTGGATGAGTATGGAAAGGAACAAAATCACCATCTTTATAGTTCATCTTAGCAACCATAGTTCTTTTACCAACTGCTAAAACATCAAAATTTACTCCTTTAAATTCTTTCTTAATAACTTCATTTCTTTTTCTAATCATATTTTCTCCCTCCTATATTCTTATAGAAAGTTTATTTTTCCCAATTTTGTAGTTCAATAATATTTCCTTCAGGATCCTTTGCATAGACAAATATTAATTTTCCAACTTCAGGAATATCTTTCATAACAATTTTTCCTAATTGACTACCACCTTCAGATAAAACCTTGCTCAAAGCACTTTCCACATCATCTACTAAAAATGCTATATGAACTAACCCTGTTTGATTTATTTTAGGTTTCTCACCTAATATATTCCTGTTATATTGAAATATTTCTAAGGTTGGACCATTTTCATCATAACCAGGTAAACGGAGATGAATACCTTTAATATGGGCATTAAATACACCAGTTCCATCTTCAATCCATTTTCCTGACATGTCTCTTTCTGGTAATACGCATTTACAACCAAATACTCTCTCATAAAATTGGGCTAACTTTCCCCAGTTTTCAGATATGATATTTATATGGACAAATTTTGCATTATAGGAATCAAATCCCATCAATTTTTTTATTCTGTTAGCATTCTCAGGAGATGTGAGTGCCTCAAGAAGAGTGAACGCTACATCAATGGCGGTGGCTGGTGAAGTTGAGGTGATGATGTTGCCATCCTGAACCAGCGGTGTATCTACGACCACGGCTCCCATCGCTGCTAATTCTCTCCGGCGTTTGCCCTCTAACAAATGGTACGTCGTGGCGCGCCGACCCGTCAGAATTCCGCTCCTCCCCACAGGGAGCGCACCAACACAGATCGAAGCAATAGGCTTCCCTTGCTCTGAAAACTTCCGAATAATGTCCAAAAATTCCCGGGAGTAGGCATCCTTATAAAACCCCGCCTTCTCAAATCCGCCTGGAATTGCAACTGCGTCAAAATCCTCGACATTGACCTCTAACAAATGGAGCATAGGAATAACTTCGAATGTAAAGGTACATTTAAGCTTCGGGTGGAGGCCAGCAGTGACGACCTCAATGGGCTCTTCTCCAAAGGCGCTCGCCCAACCAAGGACATCAGTGAAAGCAGCCGCCTCAAAGGCCTCAAAGCCGTCCGCTAATAGAAGCAAAACCCTTTTCATGTCTACTTCCTTCCTTTAATGCTTGTGTCGTGTTAGCTGAAAGCGCGCACATTTTTTATTTAAAATATTTTATCATTTCTATCAAAATTATATCTTTTTTACCTAATTCTATTTCTTTTACTTTCTTAAATCCAAATGAGTTATAAAATTGCTTAGCATATATTGTAGACCAAGTTTTTATACTTTTTATGCCGTCTTTTTGGGCTTCATCTAATATTCTATTTAATAATTTTTTTCCAATTCCTTTTTTCTGATAATTTATATCTACAAATAATGTATGAACTTTTTCTTTATCATATCCACAGACTCCTATTATTTTATTATTTTCAACTGCTACAAAATATTTTACAGTTTTTGATCGATTAATTAAATTTTCAGGACTATTCCCCCATATTTGTAATTCAATTCCTTTTTTTGTATGCCCTCTAATATTTAAATTAAGAAAACATTCTTTAATGATTTGACTTACTTCATTAGCATTTTCTTCTTTAAATTTTTTAATTTTCATAAAAATTAAATCTCATGCAAGCACTTTCACTTCTCACAATGATATTGATAAGCATGGTGTTACTGTCTTTTTTAATTGGTCTAAACAGAGTATTGAAAACTGTAGAAACAGGTCTTTACCTGTCTGCCGTCAGGCAGGGACCTGTTAATAACAGACCTAAAGGTCTGTTTCTACATTTATTTGAAAATCTTATTTGAAAACTTTGGGTGGGCAGAGACGTCCACCCCTACTGAACTCAGGTGATATAAACTCTATCAACTCGTCCACTGACACCGCAGAGGACTTCGTAGGGGATTGTGTCGAGTTTTTCTGCGATTTCGTCAGCGCCTATGAATTCATTTCCCTGGTTTCCGATGAGTATGACCTCATCTCCAACCTTTACATCAGGAATATGGGTTACATCTGCCATGAACTGGTCCATGCATACTGTGCCGACAATTGGCGCCCTCATACCTTTTATGAGGACTTCTCCAAGGTTGGTTAGTTTCCTGTTAAGCCCGTCTCCATAGCCTGAAAAGATTGTAGCTATTTTTGACTCGCGGGTTGTAAAAAATTTTCTGCCATAGCTAATGCTCTTGCCAGCGCTTAGGGTTTTCAGATGCAAAACTTTTGTTTTAAGAGTCATTACAGGTTTTAAAGAGATTTTGTTTTTAAGCCTTTTGTGGGGATGGTAACCGTACATTGCGATTCCGATACGGGCAAGGTCAAACCGTGCCTCTGGAAATCCAAGAAGGGCAGCGCTATTGGATGCATGGACAGCAATTTCATTAAAATCTTTTTTTATTAATTCAACGGCTTTTCTGAAAATATCCATCTGATACATTGTATAGGATGGGTCTTCAGCCTCTGACTGGGCAAAGTGGGTCATGACTCCTTCAAGTTTTAGATTTTCACTTTTTTTAATTTCAGAGAAAAATGTTTCTAATTCATCAGGGCTTATTCCAAGCCTTCCCATACCTGTTTCAATTTCAATATGAAACGGGAGGAGTTTATTCTTTTTTTTAGCTTCAAGGTTGAGTTTTTTGATTAAAGGAACAGAAAATACAACAGGGGTTACTTCAAGCTCAATTACCTGAGAAACTTCTTCTTCAAAAAGGGATCCAAGGACAAGTATTTTTCCTTTGATTCCTGCATTTCTCAGGATAGAAGCCTCTTTTAAAGAAACAACTCCGAGAAATGAGGCACCTTCCTGAAGGGCTTTTTTTGCCACTTCAGCATAACCGTGCCCATATGCATTAGCCTTTACAACAGACAAAAGTTTTTGAGAAGGGGAAAGAAGTTTTTTTATTTGTGCTAAATTGAATGCAAGATAATTAAGATTAATCTCTGCAACAGTTGGGTTCAATATGCTCATTATATGCTTACCATAATTTGAAGAGAAATAATTGCAAGTTCAAATATCAAAATCCAGATATCAAATCAAGCAAGAATGTAAAATGACAAATCAAAATTTGAAGATAAGTCGGATTGAGGAGGCTTTTCTTTTTGACTTGAATATTTGATTTTTAATCTCTGTTTCAATCTATTCCCAGGGTTCTTCCTGGAAGCTCAGGTTTTCAAATTTGGTGCATTCGCTCCTGAAAGCAAGCTTCACTGTCCCGATAGGACCATTTCTCTGCTTGCGGATTATGATTTCAGCTATATTCTGGTCTTCAGTGTCCTTGTTGTAGAGTTCGTCCCTGTATATAAATGCGACCAAATCAGCGTCCTGCTCAATTGCGCCTGATTCCCTTAAGTCAGATAAGATTGGCCTGTTGCCTGACCTGCCCTCAGGTGCCCTGTTTAGCTGTGAAAGGGCAATTACCGGAATCTTTAATTCCTTTGAAAGGGCTTTCAGCGCGCGGGAGATTTCAGAAATTTCCTGCTGCCTGTTCTCAACTCTTCCGTCTCCTCTCATAAGTTGCAGATAATCAACTATGAGAAGCGATAAGCCAACATTGTTTTTCAATTTTCTTGCCTTTGCCCTCAATTCAAGCATAGAGATTGCAGGAGTATCGTCAATATAAAGCGGCGCTTCAGAAAGCTTGCTGGCTGCAAGAGTAAGTTTTGAATAATACTTAGTTTCCAAAAAACCGGTTCTCAGTTTATGAGAATCAATCCTTGCCTGGGAACACAGGAGCCTGAAAAACAATTGTTCATCAGACATTTCAAGGCTAAAGATTACAACAGGCAGGTTTTTTACCACTGCTATGTGTTCTGCAATGTTAAGGCAGAAAGCAGTTTTCCCCATGCTTGGTCTTCCGGCTATAATGATTAGGTCCGACGGATGCAATCCAAGGGTTAGCTTGTCAAACTCAAGAAACCCTGTTTCAATCTCTGATACCAAACCTCCCTTTTTATAAATATTGTCTATTGTTTCAAAGCTATTATGGATTATATCCTTCAACGGAATCGGTCCTTTGGATACAGACCTCTGGGATATATTATAAATACTTTTCTCTGCCTGAGTAAGAAGTTCTGTAGAATCTGAACCACCTTCATAACAAAGATTGGCGATGCTGGTTGTTGAGGAGAGGAGTTCTCTTAACAGGGATTTTTCTTTTACCAGTTTTGAATAATAAGAGATATTGCTTGCAGTTGGCACTGTTTCAAGGAGTGATGAGAGATAAGTGATTCCACCTGCTTCATCCAGTTTGTTTAAATTTTTAAGGGCTTCTTTGAGAGATACAAGGTCTATGGGTATTCCTTTGTTATCCAGCTCAGCCATTGTGGAGAAGATTATCTTGTGGGATCTTTTGTAAAAGTCTTCTTCTTTGAGAATTTCAAGTACACTGTTTATTGAGCTGTTTTCGAGCAGTATTCCTCCTAATACCGACTTTTCAGCCTCTAAGTTTTGTGGAGGAATTCTTTCTGTCAGATTGCCCAAGATAGCCATAGTAGCGAGTGTTTCTTAAATTACGCAAATTATTATAGCAAGGATATTTTTAAAGTTCAAATATCAAAATCCAAAATTTTAAAATTTGTAATTTGAATTTTTAATTTTATTTGAACTTTGAGCTTTGACATTTGGAATTAACCTGTAAAAAACCTATTCCTTAAATAAAAGGGTTGATAGCCTTTATTCTTCTTTTTCTTTAACAACCCAAATATTAACTTCAACTGTTATTTCCTGATGAACCTTAACAGGAATATGGTATATTCCAAGTTTTTTTATTGGCTCATCTAGCAAAATATTTTTTTTATCTATCTTAAATCCTTCGTTTTCGATGCTTTCAGAAATATCCATGGCAGTTACAGAACCAAAAAGTTTGTCTTCTTCTCCTGCGTGCCTTACAATAGTACAAGAGATTTTCTTCAGCTTTTCTGCTATTTCCATGGCAGCTTCTTTAATTTTATCATTCTTTTTCTCTTCTATTATTTTTTCATGCTGAAGAATTTTTAAGTTTTTATCAGTGGCTGGAACTGCCAAGCCTTGTGGCGAGAGGTAATTTCTCCAGTATCCATCCTTTACCTTTACTACATCCCCTGATTTTCCAAGATGTTTTACCTCTTTTTTTAGTAATACTTCCATGTTGTTTGCACTCCTTGTTTCTTCGCTTTATGCGAAGACTACTTATTATCACTTTTTGTTAGTTGAATTGAAAATCTAAATTAAATACTAAATCCTAATTTCTAAGTTCTAAACAAATCCAAAATTCTAAATTCAAATATTCAAAAATGTTTTGAATTTTTTATTTTGAACATTTGTGCTTGTTTAGGATTTAGTGCTTAGAATTTATCTTTAATTAACCCCTTATTACTTATTCACAGTAAACGGGAGAAGAGCCATATTCCTTGCTCTTTTAATTGCTGTTGTCAGGGATCTCTGGTGTTTAGCGCAATTGCCTGAAATCCTTCTTGGCATTATCTTACCCCTTTCTGTGACAAAGCTTTTAAGCTTTTTTATCTCTTTATAATCTATATCAGTATTTGTGGAACAGAATCCACAAAATCTTTTCTGCAGAATAATTCTTTTTTTCTTTTGAAATTTAGGTCTTTTCATTATTCTCCTCTATTGAGCTATAAGCTGTGAGCTATAAGCTATAAGGTATTAGTTTAAGGTTAAAATGGTGTTTCCTCCTCCTCCCCAAGAGAAACATCGTTGCCTTCTTCTTTTGTTGCCGAATTTCTGCTCTCTTTTGTTGGAAGGAATACAACATCATAAGCTTCAATCTTTATTTTTGACCTGCGGTTTCCTTCTTCATCTTCCCATCTGTCTTCCTTAAGCCTGCCTTCTACCAGAACCGGAGAGCCTTTTTTTAAATACTCTCCACAATTTTCTGCCAATTTTCTCCATGCGGCTATCTCAAAAAAGCTCACTTCTTCTCTTTTTTCGCCTTCTTTTGTTGTGTAAGCCCTGTTTACAGCTACGCTAAAATTAGTAACCGCGATCCCTCCGGAAGTATAGCGGAGTTCCGGATCTTTGGTTAGGTTTCCAACAAGAATAACCTTATTGAAGCATCTCATATCTCATCCTCCTTGGGGAGTTCCACTACAGCTATATTTTTTTTCAAGTCCTTTTCTTTGAGACTAATGGTCATAAATCTTAAAATACTTTCATTAATCTTGAAATTCCTTTCAAGTTCAGTTACCAGAGCAGGATTTCCTTTGATCTGATAAAGGATATAATAACCATCCTCATGTTTTTTTATGTTATATGCAAGTTTTCTCAATCCCCATTTTTCAGTTTTCAGAATTTCTCCGTTGTGCTTTTCTACAACCTGATTAACTTTTGTAAGGATTTTTTCCTCTATTGTGTTTTCATCAATATCGGGTCTAACTATATAAAGAATCTCATATGGTTTCACAGCAATCACCTCCCCTCGGATTTATCAGCCCATAATAAAGAACAGAGAGCAATTATGCCCTGTTTTTATGAGCAGGGAGTTTAACTTCTTCTGTTAAACTCATTCAATGTGGCTGTTATACCGCTTGTTAATAAAGTTTCAACTACTTTTATTGCTCTGTCTGCAAGAGACTGGAGCCATTCTTTGTCCTCTTCACCAAATGCAGAAAGAACATAATCTGCAATATCTTCTTTTGTATCAGGTCTTCCGATTCCTAATCTTATCCTCAGAAAATTATCGCTTTGAAGTTCACTGATTATTGATTTAAGTCCGTTATGCCCTCCGTCACCGCCACGCTGTTTTATTTTCAAGGCTCCTTTTTCCAAATCAATGTCATCATGTACAACTACAAGGTTTTCAACAGAAAAAGAAAAAACATCAAGAAGTTTTTTTACAGCTTTACCACTGTTATTAACATATGTCTGTGGTTTGGCTAAAACTATATCAGAAGACTTAATATTCCCGGTTCCCACCTGCGATAAGGCTAATTCCCTGTTTATTTTTATTCTGTGAGCCTTGCCGAGACTCTCAACGATTTTAAAACCAATGTTATGCTTTGTGTTCTTATACTTGGTTCCGGGATTTCCTAGTCCAACTATTAATTTCAGAGATTTCATCAGCTGGAAGCTTTAGTTTCGCCTTTGCCTTTGGGAACTTTCTGTTCGCCAGGAGCAGCTTTCGCTTCGGTTTCTCCTTCTTTTGGAGCTGCAGCTGCAGCTTCAGCTTCAGCAACTGGGACTTCCGCTTTTACTTCAGTCTCTACGTGAGGCGCTGTTACAGAGACAATCGGAGCATCAGGGTCACCGAGAATCCTTATTCCTTTACCTGCTTTTAAATCTCTTATGTGCATGGAGTCATTTATGTCCAGGCTTGTAATATCAACCTGAAGGCTTTCAGGCATAGCTAATGGAAGACATTCAATCTCAATCTCTCTGCTTATGAAGTTGATCACTCCTCCATTTTCTGCCACGCCTTTGGATTTTCCTGTTAAAACAACCTCAACCCTGACTTTTATCTTTCTGGTCATATCAATATGCTGAAAGTCTACATGGAGTGCCTCTCCTGATACAGGGTCATGCTGCGTATCTTTTAAAAGCACATGAGGCTTGTCATTTTCTCCTTCAAATTCCAGCTGGATTATCGGGTGCTCGGAAGGGTTTTTCTGGAGTATGCCCTGAAGGTCTTTCTTGTTAAATACAAGAGGGACAGAATCTTCTCCTTTACCATAAAAAATCCCGGGGATGAAACCTGTGGTCCTGAACCTTCTTGATGTGGCTTTCCCAATCTGTTCGCGTTTTTTAACTTTTAAACTTGCAATTTCCATTCCTATCATTCCTCCTAGATAAACAGGGAGCTTACTGAGCTTTCTGTGTGTATGTTTTTTATTGCTTCTGACAAGAGCTGTGCTATTGAAAGAACTACTATCTTTTTTATTTTTTTACTGTTATCAAGCGCTATAGTATTTGTTACAATTACTTCCTCAAGGGAAGAATTATTAATCCTTTCTATGGCAGGCCCTGACAATACTGCATGAGTGCAGCTTGCAAAAACTCTTTTTGCCCCATTTTTTTTCAATGCCTCTACTGCCTGAATCAGAGTTCCGGCAGTATCTATTATATCATCTACAACTATTACATCTTTTCCCTTAATATCTCCTATGATATTCATTACTTTTGCTACGTTTGGCACGTCTCTTCTTTTATCAATAATTGCAAGAGAAGCGTCTATTCTTTTTGCTATTGCTCTTGCCCTTTCAACTCCTCCTGCATCAGGAGAGATGACAACAAGGTTATCAAAGTTTTTGTTATTAAGGTAATCAATTAATACCGGTGCAGCATAAAGGTGGTCAACCGGAATATTGAAAAACCCTTGTATTTGTCCTGCATGAAGGTCCATTGTCAGGAGCCTGTTGGTACCTGCAGCCTCGACTAAGTCAGCCACAAGTTTTGCGGTAATCGGAACACGTGGCTGAACCTTGCGGTCCTGTCTTGCATAGCAGTAATAGGGCATTACAGCAGTGATTCTGGCTGCTGAGGCTCTCTTAAAAGCATCAATCATTATGAGAAGCTCCATTAAGTGCTGGTTAACGGGATTAGAAACTGATTGAAGAACAAATATATCCTTCCCTCTCACATTTTCATTTATCTGCACCTGAATCTCGCCGTCGCTGAAAAGCGTTATGTCAGCATTTCCAAGAGGTATTTCAAGGTATTTGCTGATTTCCAGAGCTAAGGCTCTATTTGCATTTCCTGTAAATATTTTTAATTCATTTTCCATTTTAAAATTCTTACCCTTATAATAAATTTGAATTAGCTCGGGGGCAGGGACTCGAACCCCAATAAAGGGCTCCAAAGGCCCTTGTCCTACCATTAGACGACCCCCGAATATTCAATTTGGGAACCTGTTTAAGCAAAGTCATCTTATACTTTTACAATACTCAATAAGAGATTCACTGCGACTTATTTCAGAAAATCTCCAATGGTGAGGAGTGTTTATCTATTTATTTCTGCCAACCCGGCAGGTTGAATCAGGTTAAATGGCTTTATAGCTATTTTTAAAAAACAATTAACTTACTGTAGTACTGCTGTGCACCTCTTTTTTCAAAACCTCTTTATTATATTCTGCAAGGATTTTATCCTCAATTTTTTTTCTGGTTCCGTTATCAAGCGGATGCGCAAGGTCTTTAAATGTACCATCCTTTCTTTTACGGCTTGGCATGGCTACAAAAAGGCCACTTTTCCCATTAATCACTTTGAGGTCCCTGACGACAAAGCAGTCGTCAAAGACGATAGTCACATATGCCTTTAACTTTTCTTCCTCAACAGGGAAAACACGTACTTCAGTAACTTCCATAGAATAGACTCCCTAAAAAAAAGTTGAGATTAATTTAGTTTAACGACACCCTTATATTGAAACGGATTTAAATTATCAATATATTTTTTTATTATTTGATTACACATGTTTCTTTGTTAAAATCAGCCTTTGTAACCTTTTTATAATTTCTGCAATCATTAAATCAAAAGGTCAATAAAAATTTAAAGATTTTTTACAAGAAAAACGCTTCCAAATTCTCTGTCCTTTAAAGCATTGTAAGCTGTCAAGGCTTTATTTCTTGAAGCAAAAACGCCAAAAACAGATGGCCCGCTTCCAGACATCAGAACATTCAAAGCCCCGTTTTCCATAATAGCATTTTTAATCTCTGTCAGTACCGGGAATTTCCGCAAGGTCACGTTTTCCAGGTCATTGAGGAGGTATTTGCTCCATAAATCAGGGCTTTTACCTTTTTTTAACAAAGAAAGTAATTCATTATTATTTTTAGTTTTTTTTGTCAATGCCAAATTTAAATTCTTGTAAACCCAGGCAGTTGAGACAGGAAACCCGGGGTTTACCAAAATTAACCAGAAATCCCTTTTAATTTTAATTGGATAGATTTTTTCTCCAATCCCCTTTGCAAGGGCTGGTTTTCCGTAAATGAAGAAAGGGACATCTGCTCCGAGTTTTAAGCCCAATCGCATTAATTCTGTTCTGGAAAACCCGGTTTTCCAGATTTTATTTAATGCAATAAGAGTTGATGCTCCGTTGCTGCTTCCTCCTCCCAAGCCGGAAGATATAGGTATATTTTTTTTAAGCTTTACCAGCACTCCTTCCTCCCACCCTGTTGTGTCCCAGAGAAGCTTGACCGCCTTGTTGATTATGTTTCCATTGTCTACAGGTAATTCTTTGTTATCACAGATGATTTTTATCTGTTTCCTGTTGGTGCTGGAAATCTCCATTTCATCCCACAGAGAGACAGGAACCATTATTGTTTCAAGATTATGATAGCCATCTTTTCTTTTTGAAACCACATTGAGAATCAGGTTGATTTTTGCAGGAGATTTTATGATTGCAGGTTTTTTTTCAGAAAACCTTTTCATCGAGGTTAAAAAACCTTGCCTGTTGACAGGACTGACATTCCTGTCCTTACTGTTTTCATGTTTTGTAACCTTGCTGGTCATAAACGGATTGTTTGAATTCATTCCTGATAAATTATCTTGAATCCTGAAGGATTTTGATTGCTGAAAAGATCAAAAGGCATTTCAGTATTCAGTGATATATCTTTGAAATTTATTTCAATCGAAATGTTTTTTAAAAAGAAGCCGCAGATTATTTTTTCAGGCAAAGGGCAGTTGTCAATATTTTGATATTCTGAATAATTTACTTCATAAACGATATTTCCATTACTGTCAGAGACTTTAATTCTTAATAGATTAAAGTTTTTGCTGTCAATCCAATATTTTCTTGTCAAATTATCAGAGTCAGGTCCTTCAGTCAAAACATATAGATTATTATCTTTATCAAGCTGTATTGTTCTTTGATTGCTTTTATTGAATGATATAGTTCCTGTAATTATTTTAAGTAGTTCCTGTGGCATCAAGGGGATTCCGAGAAATTTTTCAGATGAAGAGATTGAAACAGGAGTAAGAATTATGCGAGAGTTTTTCAGGTCTGTTTGATGGATGTTTTGTCCATCGCTTGTAATGAATGTTATTACCTGACCAAAGGGGTTAAGGATTTCAATTCTTAAAAGGTCAGGGTTTTTCAAGGCAATAACTGCATTAAAAGAATTTTCTTTTTTGCCTATTTTTAACTTTATGCGGACAACCCCTTTGAGGTTTTTGAAGTATTTTGCTTTTTCTTCTAAAGACTTTTCAATAAAAGAAGTGTCTTGAAGTGTTTCTAAATTTTTTGACTCTCTTATTAATGCTTTTTTTGCGGAACATCCTGAAATTGAAATCAGGTTGAGAAAGGAAAGAAATAAAATAAAAAAAGAGATGATTACTGATGACTTAAGGGTTTTCATTTCTAACCGTATTGAAGCATTATAATGACTTAATCATATCAAAACTAACCTCAGGCTATAATCCAGTTTTGCTTTTGTCAAGATATTAACAAATTATTAATCTGTGCAATTAGATATTTTTTATAAAAGTTATTGATGAATAAATCAATTTACAGGGGATGAAATATAAGTTTGGCTGTGAGAGCAGAACTAGTCGGGATATATTTTTACTCCATTCCGACCATCTTTTTTAGCCATATACATTGCTTTGTCAGACAAATCAATGAGCACTTCAGGGTCAGTCGAATGGGTTGGGTATGTGGCAATTCCAAAGCTTGCAGTTATATTGATTATTAGATTATTTTTTCCATAAAATTCTGTGTTTGAAATTATCTTTCTCAATCTCTCCGCAACATATTTTCCTTTTGCTTTATTTGTCTGCGGCAGAATAATTACAAACTCATCTCCTCCGAAACGGGCTGATATATCTGTTTTTCTTAAATATTTTTTCAAAAGGGCTCCAATCCTGCTGAGTACGCTGCTTCCAACAAGATGACCATGGGTATTATTTATTTTTCTAAAAAAATCTAAATCAAAAAAAACAAGAGAAAAAGGCTTTAATGTCCTGTCGGCTCTTTCCCTTTCAATTGTCAGGAGCTTTTTAAAATGCTTCATATTATAACGCCCTGAAACATAATCAATAATTGACAACTCAAGGGCTTTTTCATAGAGGAGGTGATTCTCTATTACAATTGCAATAATATCTTTTACAGAACCTATTAATAGACAGTCTTTTTCTGTAAAAATCCCGGAACCGGCTTTGTTTATAAACTCTATTACTCCAACAGGTCCTCTTTTGCTGGATAATGTGGCAAAAAGGGTTGATATGGGTATCTTTCCCTCCATGTGAATAGCCTTTGATTTATCAATGAACCTGGTATTGTTTTTCATCATTACAACTGCCTTCCCGCTTTCAATTGCATTCCTTACAGCTTCCTCATCTATTGGCAGCAAGCTTTTCTTTGCCTCTGTTTTTTTTCTGTCATCTGAAAAGTAAGATTCCAGTTTCTGGGTACTGCTGTCAAGCAAGTGAATAATCTGAACTTCAGGTTTAAACATTGAATCCAAAATGTGCATTATGTTTTTTAATGTTTCTTTTAAAGTTGATTTTGCTGTGACTGAACGGGTTAATTCGTTTATAAAATGGAATTTTTTTGAATCAATCGATTCAAAAGATTTTGAGGTTATGGACAGATGTTTTTTTTTGGTCTCTTCCCTGCTTTTAGGTTCAGTCATATTGAACAAGATCTCAGTTTGATGGGTTTTGCTTCTGGCAATCTGTTAATTTTTCAAAAAGCTTTGCATTTTTGATTGCTATGGTAGCGTGGCTTGAAAGGGTAGAGAGTAGTTCTTCATCCTGTGCTGAAAAGGCATTGGGGCGAACACTGTCAACATTTATGACTCCTATGATTTTTCCTTCCAGCAACATTGGAACAGCAAGCTCTGAGTTTACTTCCTTTAAGGCTGAAACATAGTATGGATTTTTCAAAACATTTCCTTCTCTGATAGGCTTTCCGGTTTTGGCTACAATACCGGTTATTCCCTGTCCAAGCTTCAGCTTGATTTTTTCAGGAGCATCAGGCTGGAGCCCTCTTGCTGATTTTATGATTAGAACATCGCTTCCTTCTTCTATCAGAATCAGCGACCCGCTTGTTGCAGAAGTAAGATAAATTGCTTTGTCGATTATCAGGTCCAGAAGCCTCTGAAGTTCCAGAGTTGATGTCATTGCCATTCCTATTTCAAACAGTGCTGTAAGTCTTTCGTTTTTCTTGCGCATCATTTCGTGAATTCTGGCATTCTGGACATCTATAGCCGCAAGACCTGCGAGAACATTAAGAAGCTTGAGGTCATCTTCTGTGAAATCGCTTCTGTCAGTTTTTGAATCCGCTGTAATAACTCCAAGGACTAATTCTTCTATTTTTAATGGCGCTGCTATAAAAGATGATACGCCAAGTTCATTTTTTGGTTCTAAACTCTGGTCTTTTACAAGCTTTGGCTTTCCATCTTTTGCAACCTTTCCTATAATTCCTTCTCCAATATTTATTTTGAAATTTTTTATAAACTCATTTGTTACCAGACCGCTTCCGGAACGGATTGTAAGGCATTTATTCTCTTCATCTATTAACATCAGAAGACTTCTTTCGACTTCAAGTATATTTGGTACTGAAGAAGTTATCAGTTCAAGGGTATGCTGAAGGTCTTTTATGGAGCTGTTCATAGCCTTTCCGATTTCATAAAGCATTGTAGTCTGAATCTGGTACTTCGAATGCTTTTGAAACTCAGAAGGTTTCAGGAAAAGATTTTTTATTTTTGAAATCATTCAGAAAACCCCTAAATCATTTTTGTTTTTGTCCTTACATCGTCACCCATATCACATAGGGTGATTATTTTTCAATCAATTATAATAGTTGAGAGTTCTTTTTGTGTTCTTGTATATAATTTTATGGTATTAAATATTTATCTCAAATTCCTGACATTTTCTCATTAAAGTATTGCGGTGGATACCCAATACTTCTGCCGCCGCACTTCTGTTTCCCCGGTTATTCTTCAAAACTCTTATAATGTAGGCTTTTTCCAATTCTTTGATTGAAAGCTTGCCTTCAAATATTTGATTTAATTTCTGGAAATCATTTTCCTCTTTCATAAGAGAAAGTGACGGAATCTGGCTTATTGAACTTTCTTTTAAAACCTTTGGTATGATTTTTTCTGAAGCAACCAGATGGATTCCGTTCACTTTATTTTTTATTTCCTTGACTAATTCAGATGCAATGTGGATTCCTTCCATTATGGAATTTTTTGCTTTCCCAAGCCTTTCTATTATTTCAGATGTTATCGGTTTTTCATGTTGGGAATGGTTGACCCTTCTTGCTGCCTCAACAGAAAGAACAGGCATTACCCCAGCAATAATTTTTACTCCTTTTCCTTCAGTATACTGGATTAAATTTTCAATCTGTCTGATACTGTATATAGGAGTTGTGATTATAAATTCAATTCCTGCCTCTATTTTTTGTTTTATGGTTTCCCCGCAGGATTCTGAGTTGCCGTTTTCAAGATTAAGAAGTGTCCCGACTGTAAAGGAAGGTTTTTCTCTTATATTTTTGTTTGAAAAGTCTTTTCCTTCTTTTAGGCGGTGAATAAAGTTAATCAGTTGTAGTGCATTGACTTCTTTTGTTTCTGATGTTTCGCTTTTACTTTTTATTATGGAAACTTTTTCTGATGTTATGCAAAGGTTTTTTATTCCAAGCATCCACGATGTCATAAGAAAGGCTTCAAGAAGCTTTTTTGTTTTTCCGCTGCATGCAATATGAACAATCGGGTCAATACCGCTGTCTTTAAGAAGATGGCATATTGCGATTGACCCTATTTTTGAATTGAACTGCAGTTCATCGCTTATAAGCATTCCATTTATAAAACTACTAAAGAAATTAGCGGTTTTAATGGCATCAAAGGCGTCATCCGGGCAACAAGATTCTAAATGAGTTGTTACCAGAAAATCATTTCTTTTAATAGATTCTGAAAATTGCATTGATATATTAAGATATAGAATTAATTTTTATAATAGATTTAAAACAGAAAAAGTCAACAGCAATTTATTATAACGATTATACGGATTATAAATTGACACAATATGGAAATAATATAAATTATTTACTAAATTGATTATGTAAAATCAGGCAATGTTTCGCAAAAAAACTTATAACTTACTACTTATAACTTGTAAGAGAGAAAGCAGATATGTTTGTAAGCAGTATTGTCAATAAACTGATATATTCCTTCTGGGCTGATTGCATAGGATTGTATGAAAATGGCACAGGAACATTTGAGGATATAGACAAGCTCTGCAGATTTGGTTTTGGTCATAAAAAAGGACCTTTTGAGATAATGGATGAAACAGGGCTTGACAGGGTAGCGGATGATTTAAAAATACTCTTTGAAAGAACAGGCGATGAGAGGTTTCGTGCTCCTGAATTGTTAAATAAAATGAGAAAGGAAGGAAAACTTGGGAGAAATTCAGGAGAGGGTTTTTACAACTGCATCAAAAAAAAATCTCAGAGTTCAGAAGATGATAGTTCCAAGCCTAAAAAATCTTTTGCTGGAGTCAAAAGAGTTGGAGTTGTTGGTTTCGGATCAATGGGCAGAGGAATTGTACAGGTTGTTGCTGAGAGTGGATTTGAAGTAGTTGTCAGAGAAGTAAGTCCTGACCTTTTGGATAAGGGAATAGGTTTCATTGAAAAAATTCTGACAGCCAAGCTTGATAAAGGAAAAATCAGTGAATCCGGAAAAAAAGAGATAATGGAGAGAATAAAAGGAACAATTGATTTAAGCGTGCTTAGAGAAAGTGATATAGTGATTGAAGCTGTTTTTGAAAAAATGGATTTAAAAAAGGAAATCTTCTCATGGATTGATAATATAGTTAAACCTGAAGCTATTCTTACCACAAACACTTCCTGCTTATCTGTGACTGAAATCTCTTCTGCTACAAAAAGGCCTGACAGGGTATGCGGGCTTCACTTCTTTAACCCTGTCCCTCTAATGAAACTTGTTGAAGTAATAAAAACAGAAAGGACATCTGAGGAAACATACAGAAAAACTGTGGATTTTGGAATTGCTTTGGGGAAGGAGACAGTTAAGTCCAAGGATTCTCCTGGTTTCATTGCAAACAGAATCTTATGCCCATATCTCTATCTTGCAGTGCAGGAATATGCTGACGGCTTATTTACAAAAGAAGAGATAGACGGTTCAATAAAGCTTGAAGCAGGGTTTCCAATGGGACCTTTTGAGTTGATTGATTTGATAGGAATTGATGTCTGTCTTGATATAGGTGAGGCAATGTACAAAGAGACAGGTATTCAAGAGCTCAATCCGCCAGCATTATTGAAAGAGATGGTAAAAAAAGGGTGTTTTGGAAGAAAATCAGGCAGGGGGTTTTATGATTATGGTTGATAAAGTTCGGAGTTTTGTGTTCAGACCACATCCCTAAGATCATCAATAACCATCGGTATTAAAATTCCGGATTTTTCATGAATTGCATAATCAGATTTTTGGATTCAGGATTTTGGTCATTTGAATTTGTTTGCCCCGCTTAGAAATTTTAATTTCTAACGGGGTTTAGGATTTAGAGTTTAAAATATTTTACCAACTATTTCTTACACGGCAGTTTGATATAAAAAGCTGTTCCTTCTCCGAGACTGCTCTCAAAACTTACCATTCCGGCATGTTTCTCAACAATCTGGTGCACAATTGAAAGGCCGAGGCCTGTTCCTTCACCGATTTTTTTAGTTGTAAAAAAAGGTTCAAATATTCTGTCTTTTATATCTTCAGGAATCCCGCATCCGCAGTCTTTAATCTCCACTAAGGCATAGTTCTTATCTGTGCCATCCATATAGGTTTTTATTGAAATGCTTCCCTGTTGTCCTTTCGTAGCCTGAGAGGAATTAAGAAGAAGGTTTAAAAATACCTGGCTCAGTTCCCCTCTGTTTCCGTAGACTTCACTGAGATTATTTCCATAACTTCGTTCAATTTTTAGGTTCATAATCTGGAACTGGTAATCAACAAGGTGAATTGTGGTTTCAATACATTCATTTATATCAATAAAATCGAAATCAGAGGCTTTGGACTGCCTTGAAAAAATAAGCAGGTTTTGGACTATGCTCTTGCACCGTATTCCTCCTTTTGATGCAGTCTGAAGCCATCGGTTTTTCTTTTCTTCGTTTTTCATGATGTTCTGGAGGATTTTATCAATCTCAGAAAGCCTTTCTTTATCTTTTATTTCTGATTCGCATATCTTCATTATATGTTTATAATGGCTTTCAGTGAAGGAGTCGAGATTGAGGATATGTTCCAGATTGGTTACAACGCCGCCAAGGGGGTTGTTTATCTCGTGCGCCACTCCTCCTGCAAGCTGGCCGAGGGCAGCCATTTTTTCGGACTGGAAAAGCTGTGCTTGGGTTTGCTCTAATTTATTTGATGTTGAAAGAAGCCTTTTATTCTTTTCTTCTGTCAGCTTTGCGTTTTCAACTGCTATGCCTATCTGGCTTGCAACAATAGAAACATGTTCTAGGTCAGTTTCATCAAAGGGCTGTTTGTCCTTTCTGTCCATACTGATAATTAACCCAACGGTTTTGCTTTTTGACACTACAGGGATAAGGAGGAAATCTGCAACCTGAGGAACAGATTTTTTAATTATTTCCTGTGACTCAAGATTTTCAGGCAATTGTTCATTGATTTTGAATTTATTGAGTACAAGGGCTTTGTTCTGATTTAAAACAAAGGTTACCAGAGAGAACTGATTTGCATTAAATGATTTCAGATATTCATTGATTCCTCCGCCTATTCCATAGTTAATATCAAGACTTCCTGTCTCTTCATTGATTATCAGCAGTGTCTGGGCTTCACAGGGTATTAGTTCATCTATGCCATGAACAGAGAGTTGAAGAAGCTCGTTTATATCAAGGGTTGAGCAGATTTTATTTCCCAGCTCACTTGTCTTTTTTAATTCTGACAGGAGTTCCTTGTTAAAGTCCGCAACGGTTTTATATTTTGATGCATTTCTCAAACTTATAGCCAGAAGTTCTGATAACTTTCTTAAAATGCTGAAGACCCTCGGCGTTATCTGGGTATTTCCCTCTTCTTCTTCTGCATAAGCGGATAGAATTCCGACAACTTTTTCATCAAGAACCACAGGAAATAGTGCAATTGATTTAATCTTCCCGAATTTTGACATATTCTGAAAGCTCTTGTTTGGATGGACTTTGACATCCTCAACATAGATCTCCCTGCGTTCCGAGTAAAGAGTCTCTGAAAGAGAGAAATCCTTTATATTAGAATGAGGGAAACGTTTAAGAAGCTCACCTGAAATCCCCCTGCTATCCTTTATCCGCATGGTACCATCCTGGCTTATATCTATGTAAGCACATTGTTTTATTGGGAGCTTATTGATAATCTCATCAAGAACTGATGAAATTATTTTATCAAAGTTAAGGCTTGAGACAATTGTCTTTGTAATTGTTGAGAGAATTTCCATATCTACTTCTTTTTCTTTAAGCGCAGCTATGGTCAGGGATTCTTTCTTTATCAGGTTAAATTTATTTGCAAGCTTTTTTATCATCATGCAAAAGTTTTCAGTCATGATAGGCTTTATAATGCATGCAGCATTGCTGTCAGTCTTGAAATATGACCTTGCTGTATCCGCGTAATCGATTTCAGTGAGGATGACAAGATAAGTGTTTGGAAATTCTTTTCTCAAGGCAACGAAGAAATCCTTTGGAGAGATGTCAGGGATGGTATTTTGAAAAACTATTACAGAGAATTCTCCATGCTTTTTTACATCCGAGAACGCCTCCTTTGCAGTATGCGTATAGGTTATGTTGAGGTCATATTCAGTGGCTAATTGAGAAATCTCTTTTTCCCAGTCAGGCCCAAACTCCCCGACAATCAATACTCTGTTGTTCTGTTCAAAATCTATCTCGTATGGAGATGATTTAAGAATTGTTATATTGTTCAAAGTATTTTGCATAAAAAAGTTGTATAGACTGTTTTTATTTCCGGCTTGATTGGTATATCAATCAGGAGGTTTTGTCAATAGAGCTGGAAAATGTCTTTCTCTTTATGTTTGACTTATTGACAATGGGATTTTGAGATTATATTTTAGGGGTTGTCATTTGGATTTTGAAATTTGAACTTATTATAAAATAGGCAGGACAAGAAAACCCCGCTAAAAGGACTTCTAATGAAACTTATAAAAAACAGATTGTGCAGGATTATATTGTTAATCATTTTTACTTTCTTATTCTTCTGTTCTTCAAAAGAAAAGCATGAAGACAAGGTTAGGCTTGGCTATCTGGATAATGACCTCCACCATCTGGCTGCCTTTGTTGCCATTGAGAAGGGGTTTTTCAGGGAAAGCGGAGTTGATGTTGAAGTGGCAGGGGTTTTCAAGGCAGGACCTGAGGAGATGTCAGCTTTTGGCGCTGATGCCCTTGATATTGGTTATGTTGGACTTGCTCCTGCAACAGTAGCAAAGAGCAATGGAGTGGCTGATGTTAAAATAGTTGCTCAGGCTAATTGCGAGGGTTCATCAGTTGTTGTTGGCAGAGATTCTGCTGTAACTGCTGTTTCTGGGCTGAAAGGGAAAATAATTGCTATTCCCGGAAACGGAACTGTACAGGATTTATTAATCCACAAACTCCTTGATGAAAACAGGATTTTAGACGGAGTAAATATTGTAGTTATAAAACCACCTGAAATGGCACCGGTTCTGTTGAAAAAAGAGATTGACGGGTTTATTTCATGGGAACCTTATCCGTCAAAGGTTGAGAATGAAGGAACAGGCAGGGTTCTGATAAATACCGGGCAGATATGGGAGAACCATCCCTGCTGTGTTCTGGTTGTAAGCAAAAAACTTTTTATGAAAAGCCAGAAAACTATCGGAGGCATTGTGAAGGCTCATATTAAAGCTACTGATTACATCAACAGCCATCCTGATGAGGCAGCCAAGATAGCAGAAAAATATACCGGTATGAATACAGATGTTATAAAGTCCGCAATGAAAAGAATAAAGTTTGTCTGGCTGCCTGATAAAAAAAGGGCAGAGGATTACATTTCTTTTTTAAATAAAATGGGCTATATCAAAGAAGAGAATTCAGAGAAATTTCTTGGTGAGTTTATAGATGAAAGTTTCTGCAAAAGATAAAGGGTTTAAAAGGTTTTCTGTCCTGATTTTAATTATTCTTTCATTGCAGATTTTATCTTCTCTGGGGATAATTTCTAAAATGAGTTTTCCTTCACCTCTGTCTGTTTGCGCTGGGATAGGAGAACTTATTTTAACAGGAATGCCGCCGGGGTATCGTCTTTTAACCCACATTGAAGAAAGTCTTGTAAGAGTTTTTCTTGGTTTTATACTCGCTTTAATGACTGGGTTTTTACTCGGTATAATCATGGGATGGTCAAAAAGAGTCAGTTTTTATTTCAATCCTGTTTTAGAACTGCTGAGACCAGTTCCTCCGCTTGCATGGCTGCCGCTTTCTGTGCTCTGGTTTGGGATTGGAATAATGTCCAAGTCTTTTTTAATTTTTCTCGGGGCATTTTTCCCAATACTTGTAAACACGATATTGGGTGTTAATTCAATTGAGAAATCTTTGATTGACGGGTGTTATTCCCTCGGGGCAAGCAGGAGAGATATTATTTTCAAGGTGGTAATTCCGGGTTCAATGCCATCTGTTTTAACAGGAATCAGAATTGGAATGGGAATAGGATGGATGACGCTGGTTGCTGCAGAGCTGACAGGTGTAAAAAGCGGATACGGGCTCGGCTATATGATAATGACAGCAAGGGACCTTCAGAGAATTGATTTGGTTGTTGCAGGGATGGTTACAATAGGCATTGTCGGATACCTTCTTGATGCAGGGGTCAGGCTTGTTGAGGAGAGGGTGTTGAAGTGGAGAATGTAGGTATTAATGAGTATCTTTGAAGTTAAAAACATTAAAAAAATATTTCAACCCACTAACAACGGAGCTTCGCTTTTAGCCATAGAGAATGTGAGTTTTAAGGTCAGGGCAGGGGAGTTTGTTTCCATCATGGGTCCGACAGGGTGCGGTAAAACAACCCTGCTAAAAATAATTTCCGGGCTTGAATTTCCCACTGAGGGGGAGGTAAGTTTTGATGGACAGAAGGTCTCAAGTCCAAAAAAAGAGATTGTCCTGATTTCTCAGAGCGAGGACCTTTTGCCGTGGAGAACAGTAACCAGAAACATTGAATTCGGGCTTGAAGTAAGAGGGGTTGGCAGAGAGGATAGAAGAAAAAAATCAGGAGAGATGATAAAGACTTTCGGGCTTTCAGGGTTTGAGGAGTTTTATCCAAAAAATCTTTCAGGAGGGATGCGAAGAAAGGTTTCTTTTATACGTTCAGTAATAACAGACCCTGCTGTGATGCTGATGGATGAACCTTTTATATTTCTTGATGAAAACACAAAAGATGAGCTGCAGGTTTTTTTGCAGAATCTCTGGATGAAAACAGGCCAGACAATAATTTTTGTAACCCATAGCCTTGAAGAGGCAATCTTTTTAGGGGAAAGAATTGTTGTACTTTCAAAAAGACCTTCAAGGGTTGAAAAAATATATGATGTAAGCATTGGATTCCCAAGAGACAGGTTTGAGCAGGAATTTATGGATATTAAACGGGAAATAGGAAGGGAATTGCAAAGGAGAGATATAATTTGAACAGGTCAAATATTTCCTATTATATCGCTTCCTTTCTTTTCCATCTGGTTTTTCTGCTGCTGGCTTTTTTTATAATCAAGCCATCTGTTGAAAAGCCATTGAAACAAAAATTTGATGTGCTTTTATACCATGAGCCAAAATCTCAGGTACTAGGACAGAAGGGAGCTTCTGTACTTACTGCGCAGGATAAAAGCAGAGGTGCGGCAAAACTTGCAGAAGATAAGGAAATTGAGGCTGTAAAAGAGGGACTGAAAAAGGGAGTTGAAATTGCAGAAAAGGAGGCAATGAGTCAGGGGTCAGGAGCCAGAAGCCATGAATCAGATGTAGCCGCAGGTTTTAGCCTGCGTAGTAGAGTTCAGAGTAAGAGTGAGAGAAATAAAACTTCAAAATCTAAAAGTCAAAAGTTTGAAGAAAAATTGAGCCAGAGCAATGATGGACTCAAAATAGCAAAGAAGAAAACTGAAAATCGGGAGATTGATAAAGAGGCGAGGAACCTTGGAAAATCTGAAGAAAAAACTGGTGGTGGCAGTGTAGCATCCATCGGGGAGTCTGGAGACGGCAAGAAAACAGGATTTTCTGCCAGGAAAATTGACAAAGACCTTTTGGCAAAATATGTAGGGTCTTATAATAAAGACGGGCTTGGGGGAGAGGATGAAGACGGAGAAGGAGGATTTGATAAGGTTGGAGGTGCCGGAAAGGTACTGGATTTAAACACAAATAACCTGAAATATATTTCATATTTTAAACATATCAAGGACTTAATAGAAAATGTCTGGGTATATCCAAGGGAGGCAAGAGAGAGGGGTATTGATGGACGTCTGGTTATAAAATTCACGATTAAGGAGAACGGAGAGCTTGGGGATGTTGAAGTAATAAGCTCTTCAGGCTACAAGTTTTTAGATAACGCTGCTGTCAGGGCTCTCAACGATGCTTCTCCCTTTCCTGAACTTCCTAAAACATGGAAGAAAAAAGATTTAACTATTTCAGGGAATTTTATATATTATCTCACAAGGGGAGGAATATTTTACTGAAGTCTTGGTCTAATCCCCACTTACTCCACCTTGCAAAAAAAAGGGGGGGGAATTTTAAGGGTTCGAGGGAAACTCTTTTAGTCATTGCGAGTGAATCAATCCCCCTTTAGCAAAGGGGGATACAGGGGGATTTGCTGATAGCTGAAAGCTTAATTGACAAGGATTGATATAGACTCATGATAGCTGAAATTGTTTGCATCGGAACTGAGCTTTTGCTGGGGCAGATAGTTGATACTAACTCTACATTTCTTGCTGAAAGGCTTGCTGCAATCGGAGTTGACCTCTTTCACAAGACAGTTGTTGGCGACAACATAAGGCGCATAGAAGATGTTTTGAAGCAGGCTCTTTCACGGGCTGATTTTGTTATTACTTCAGGGGGGTTGGGACCAACAGAAGATGACTGTACAAAGGAGGCAATCTCCAACATTACTTTTTCCCCTCTTGAGTTTGACAAGGAAGTTCTTGAGCGTATCAGAGAAATATTTTCAAGCCGCAATGTTGAGATGCCAAAAAACAATGAAATACAGGCTATGTTTCCGAGAGGTTCAAAAGTCCTTTCAAATCCAAGGGGTACTGCTCCGGGATTTGTGCTGGAATTCAATGGCAGGGCAATTATATCCCTGCCGGGTCCTCCAAGAGAATTAAAGCCAATGGTTGATAAGGAGGTAATTCCATATATATGCTCAAAACTTAAAAACCCTGCAATAATAAAATCAAAGGTCCTGAAGGTTGCTGGAATTTCAGAGTCAAAGCTCAGCGAGATATTAAAGGATATTTTCATGGGTTCATCAAACCCAACACTTGCATATCTTGCAGGAGAAAAAGGGATTACTGTGAGGATAACTGCAAAGGGAAAGGATACGGAGAAAGCAGACTCCCTGATTTCTAAAATGGAAAAGCAGGTAAGGGAAAGAATTGATAAACTTATTTTTGGTGTAGATGATGATACACTTGAGGGTGTTGTCGGAAGGATGCTTCGTAAAAAAGGACTAACCCTTGCAGTTGCAGAGTCCTGTACAGGAGGGCTTATTTCTGACAGGATAACAGATATTCCGGGGAGTTCTGAATATTTTATGATTGGGGCTGTAACATACAGCAATAGGGCAAAAAGTGAAGTTTTAAAGGTTCCTGAGGATATGATAAAAAGATATGGTGCTGTGTCAAGAGAGGTGGCACAGGCAATGGCAGAAGGAATAAGAAAAATTTCAGGGACTGATATAGGAATCGGAGTTACAGGTATTGCAGGGCCATCAGGAGGGACTCAGGAGAAACCGGTTGGGCTTGTACATATTGCCTTATCTGCTGAGGATAAAATTTGTCACAGGGAATACCGTTTTGGCGTGGAAAGGCTCAGGAACAAATCCTTTACAGCTTATATGGCGATTGAGATGCTCAGAAAATATTTGCTTGGATATTTAGATGAATAATAATGATTGCATAGATTAAGTTCAGATTACACAGGCGATTGAGAATAAAATGAATTCAATCATTCTAACATCTAATTCTGTAAACGATACCATGTCACTTGGCAGGGATATTGGAGCTATGCTGGTTCCGGGTGATTTGGTTGCCCTTGTTGGAGAGCTTGGAGCCGGCAAGACCTACCTTACAAAAGGGATAGCTTCAGGGCTTGGTATTGTTGAATCACAAAAAATCGTGAGTCCAAGCTTTACGATTATCAACGAATATACCTGTCCTTCAATGGAAGAGAAGTTTACCAGAAAGATTTCAATTTACCATATAGATTTTTACAAGGTAAACCGTGCTGAGGAGATGGAGGTAATAGGTATATTTGAGTATTTTGATGATAAAAATGCAATAAAGGTAATTGAATGGGCTGATAAATTCCCTGAGTTTCTGCCAGAGGAGTATTTTCAGGTTACAATAAAAGCATTGGATGAAAGCAGAAGAGAGATAAAGATAAATGCAAAAGGCAAAGACTGTGAGAAAAGACTTAAGGATATGAAGTCTTCAAAGACCAATGTTACCCATATGATGGAAAAAAGGCTTCCGGGAAAAATATCAGACTATTTTAACCAGATAGGGAGAATCGCTGATGAACTTGGAGTAAATGCCTATGTGGTTGGGGGTTTTGTGCGGGATTTGATACTGGATGAGGATAATTTTGATCTGGATATTGTTGTGGAAGGCGACGGGATAAGCCTTGCAAGAGAATTTTCAAGGAGGCTTGACGGCAAGTGCAAAGTCCACAGAAGATTCGGGACATCGGTTGTTCTTTTTTCTGACGGGGACAGAATTGATTTTGCAACTGCAAGAAGTGAATACTACAAATCTCCTGCTGCTCTTCCTGTTGTTACACACAGTTTGATAAGGGATGATCTTTTCAGGCGGGATTTTACCATTAATGCTCTGGCAATAAAGCTTGGAGGGAACGGGTCCAATGTGCTTGTTGATTATTTTGGAGGACAGAGGGACATCAGGGAAAAGAAAATCAGAATACTCCACAAATTAAGTTTCGTGGATGACCCAACAAGGGTTTTCAGGGCAATAAGATTTGAGCAGAGATTAACATTCTGTATATGCAAAGAAACGGAGAAGCTGATTAGGGAAGCAGTGGGAAAAGAAATGTTCCACAGGCTTTCAGGAAAAAGGCTTTTTGCTGAACTTATTTTAATTCTTAAGGAAAAACATTGCTACAGGTCTATATGGAGAATGAGGGAATTCGGGCTTTTGCAGTTTTTTCAGCAACAACTTGATTTTACCAAAACAAGGGAAGGTTTGATTAAAAGAATAGATGAGGTCATTAACTGGTACAGGTCGTCAGGTATTAAGAGGGAATGCCATGAGTGGCTTGTTTATTTAATGGGGCTGGTTATTATGCTTGAAGAAAGGGATTTAAAAGAATTTTCAGACAGGCTTGCTGTGCCACACAAGTTTCGCAGCAGGATTAAGGATGTGAAAGAGAGATATGAGAATATCCTTAAAAAGTTTAAAGATAAAAGAAAATTAAAGCCAAGTGAAATAGCAGGTATTTTGCAGGGCTTGGATATTGAAGGGCTTCTTTTCCTGATGGCATCTGCAAAGAACAAAAAATCCAAACAGTACATATCAGACTATCTGACAAGGCTGATGGAAGTTAGAAGAGAAATCAACGGCGATGATTTAAAAAAGCTCGGAATAAAACCGGGTCCTGAATATAAAAAAATTCTTAATGACGTATACAATGCAAGACTTGACGGACTTATAAAATGCAGGAATGAAGAAATAGAGTTAGCAAAAAAATTGGCTGAGAGGTATAAAAGTTAATTTCAAATTTCAACAGCCTGTTGAAAAAGACATTGAGTGTCATTGCGAGGAGCGATTTTAGCGACGAAACAATCTCTAACTAATTGATATTAATATAACCGAGATTACTTCGCTTCGCTCGTAATGACAGTAACCTGAGTTTTTCAACAGCCTGTCAAAATCCAAAGTTCAAAAATAATATCCAAAATATTTTACTATTTTTCGTTCCCACGGAAGTGGGAATCCAGTCCTTCGACAAGCTCAGGATACATGGTGAGCCTGTCGAACCATGGATTCCTGCTGGAGTTTACCCTCATGGAAATGGGGGTGGGAATGACATTAATTACCCCTCACCCTTCCCTCTCCCGCAAGGGGAGAGGGAAAAATGATGGGCAGGGTCAAACCCTGTCCCTACATCAAATTAGGAAAATTTGAGATTGCCACGCTCCCTGCGGTCGCTCGCAATGACATTTTCCGAAAAAACCCTTGAACCCTCGAACCCTTGACCCCTTCTTACACACTATTCTGCGCATCAACAACTGCAATTGAAGCTATATTGACAATGTCGTTGACTTCTGCCCCACGCTGTAGCACATGGACAGATTTTCTCATTCCCATCAGTATTGGTCCGATTGCCTCAGCACCGCCGAGCCGCTGGAGTAATTTATACGCAATGTTTCCTGATTGCAGGTCAGGGAATATAAGTACGTTTGCCCCATCCTTTAAATCAGAGAAGGGATATGTATTTTTGATTATTTCAGGAACAACTGCTGTATCAGCTTGCATCTCGCCATCTATCACAATATCGGGCCTTCTTTGCTTTACAATTTCAACTGCCTTTTTAACCTTTAAGGGAAAAGGATGCTTTGTGCTTCCGAAGTTTGAGAACGAAAGCATTGCAACCCTTGGCTCGATGTTAAACCTTTTTGCAAGGTCTGCTGAACAGATTGCAATCTCTGCCAAATCCTCTGATGATGGCTCAATGTTCACAGTTGCATCAGCAAAAAAGAAAACCTTTTCCTTTATTATCATCATGTAAAGCCCGCTTACTTTATTTAAATCATCTTTCTTTTTGATTATCTGAAGCGCAGGTTTTATTGTGTCAGGATAATGAAGTGTCAGTCCTGAGACAAGCCCGTCAGCATCTCCCATGTGGACCATCATTGAACCGAATATGTTCGGGTTATGCATCAGATTTTTTGCTTCATTTAAAGTAACCCCGTAGCGCTTTCTCAGATTGTGAAGCTCTGCTACATAGGTATCAAACTTTTTAGACTTTAACGGATTTACTATTTCTATACCATCAAGGGCGATGTTAAAATGTTTTGCTTTTGATTTTATTCCCTCTTCCTTTCCAAGAAGTATTGGGTGGGCTATTTCTTCATCAATCAGTATTTGGCTTGCCTTCAAAATCTTTTCCTGCTCGCCTTCAGGGAAGACAATCTTTTTTGGTTTTGCCTGTGCCTTGTGAATGATAGTCCTCATTACCTCTCTTGACTTTCCAAGCCTTGCCTCAAGCCTTTCCCTGTATTCATCTATATCTATTTTTGTCCTTGCGACCCCTGACTCTATTGCAGCTTTTGCGACAGCAGTTGACTCCCAAGTGAGTACTCTGGGGTCAAAGGGTTTTGGTATTATGTATTCAGGACCGAATTTGAATGTCTCATTTCCATATGCCTTGCAGACTGATTCAGGGACATCCTCTTTTGCAAGGTCTGCAAGGGCATGGCAGGCAGCAATCTTCATCTCCATGTTAATAGCAGTTGCCTTCACATCAAGGGCTCCGCGGAAGATGAAAGGAAAGCCTAACACATTGTTCACCTGGTTCGGGAAATCGGACCTCCCTGTTGCCATGATTATGTCATCCCTTGCGCTTTTTGCATCATGGTATGTAATCTCAGGGTCAGGATTAGCCATGGCAAACACAATTGGTTTATCATTCATTGTTTTTACCATTTCTTTTGTAATCGCATCCTTTACTGATACTCCAACAAAGACATCTCTTCCCTCCATTGCTTCCTGAAGAGTGCGAAGTTTTGTATCAACGGCAAATCTATCTTTATAAGGGTTCATACCACTTTTTCTTCCTGTATATATAACTTCCTTTGTGTCGCACATTATAATATTTTCTTTTTTGACACCAAGGGAAAGATACAGTTCAGCGCAAGCAATTCCTGCAGCTCCTGCGCCATTGAAAATAACTTTTACTTTGTCTATTGGTTTCCCGACTATCTCCAAGGCATTGAGAAGCGCTGCTCCTGAGATTATTGCTGTTCCGTGCTGGTCATCGTGGAAGACAGGAATTTTCATTTCTTTTTTCAGGGTCTCTTCTATGTAAAAACACTCCGGAGCCTTTATGTCCTCTAAATTTATTCCTCCAAATGTCGGTTCAAGGAGTTTAACGACTTTTATAATATCGTCAGGATTTTCAGAGTCAACCTCAATGTCAAAGACATCAATGTCAGCAAATCTTTTAAATAGAACTCCCTTTCCTTCCATAACGGGTTTGCCGGCTAAAGCTCCGATATTTCCGAGTCCAAGCACAGCAGTCCCATTGCTTACAACTGCTACAAGGTTTCCTTTGGCAGTGTAGAGATAGGCTTTTTCCGGGTCTTTTTCTATTTCAAGACATGGCTCAGCAACACCCGGTGTATAGGCAAGTGAGAGGTCTCGCTGGGTTGAGCAGGGTTTGGAAGAGATAACTTCAATTTTCCCTTTCCTTCCCTGAGAATGATAGTCCAAGGCATCCTGTTTTCTAATCATTTTTCTGCTCCAAAATATAATTTTTACAAACCAACCTAATACACATTTACCTCTTAACAGAGATGGTTTTATATGATAAATGTTTAAGAAATGTCAAGAAGTGTTTGTTGAATAAAGTTCATAATGGAGTCATTGCCTGCCTACCGCAGGCAGGCGAGGAGCGATAGCGACATGGCAATCTCAAATCCCACTATATCCCCCTTTTTTTAAAGTGGTAGAAAGGGAAAATTGCTGAACAATGTCATTGCGAGCGAAGCGAAGCAATCCCCCATGTTTTCTTAAGTGATTATACTCAAATAAAAAGTTTCCAAGATTCATTATAAGATTTTTTATAAACTTCCAGCTTTATCTTTAAATTGCATTCAGGCCTCCTTTGGTTTATATCTGATTTTAATTATACCAAAAGAGTTACCTGATTAGTGAGCATTAACAACCGTCCCCTTTATTTCCTTTTATTTCTCCTTGCCTGCGTACAAATCAAGGTAGGAGAGGGCGGCTTTGACAAAGTCCCTGAAGAGGGGATGGGGATTGTGGGGAGTGGATTTGAATTCAGGATGAAATTGGGAGGCAATAAACCACGGATGCTCTTTTAGCTCTATTATTTCCACATATTTTCCGTCAGGTGAAAGCCCTGAAAAACAAAAACCATTTTTTGAGAATACTTCTCTGTAATTGTTGTTAAACTCATAGCGGTGGCGGTGCCTTTCATTTATCAGCTCGCTCTGATATGCATCAAATGCCTTTGTTCCTTTTTCAATCCTGCACGGGTATGAGCCAAGGCGCATTGTTCCGCCTTTTTCCTTAACCTCTTTCTGCTCTGTTAAGAGGTCTATAATGGGATCTGGAGTGTTTTTATCAAACTCACTGCTGTTTGCCTCTTTAAGATTACAAACATTTCTTGCAAATTCTATGCTTGCAACCTGCATTCCGAGGCAGATGCCAAGAAAGGGAACATTGTTTTTCCTTGCATAAGTGACAGCTTTGATTTTTCCTTCTATGCCTCTTTCTCCAAACCCGCCGGGGACCAGAATTCCGTCCACATCAACAAGGTGTTTTTCTTCTCCTTCTGTGATGATTTTTTCAGCATCAATCCATTTTATATTTACCTTTGCGTCGTTTGCTATTCCGCTGTGTGCAAGGGATTCGGTCAGGCTCTTGTAGGATTCACGGAATTCAACATATTTTCCTACTATCCCAATTGTTACCGAATAGGTTGTTTTTTTGATTTTTGCAACAATGTTTTCCCATTTGGAAAGGTCAGGAGCATTTGTGTTAAGACTTAAAAGCTTTACAATTATACCGTCAAGCCCTTCATTGTGAAGGTTTAATGGGACTTCATATATGCTTTCAACATCCTGCGCTGTTATTACTGCATTTACATCAACATTACAGAATAGACCGATCTTTGCTTTTAGTTCTTTTGAAATGAATTTATCTGTCCTGCACAGCAGTATATTTGGCTGGATACCTATTGAGCGCAGTTCTTTGACGCTGTGCTGTGTTGGTTTTGTTTTCAGTTCTCCTGCAGTTTTGATATAAGGTACTAAGGTGAGGTGTATAAAGATGACGTTTTCTCTTCCCTGTTCAATCCACATCTGTCTTATTGCTTCAAGAAATGGTTGGCTTTCAATATCTCCGACTGTACCTCCTATTTCTGTGATAACAACATCCATGCCATCAGCTATCTTTAATATGTTTGACTTGATTTCGTCTGTTACGTGCGGAATCACCTGTACTGTCCCGCCAAGATAATCACCGCGCCTCTCTTTTTTTATGACCGAGTTATAAATCTGCCCTGCTGTGAGGTTATTCAGTTTGCAGGTGCGCGAGCTGACAAATCTTTCGTAATGTCCAAGGTCAAGGTCTGTTTCAGCCCCGTCATCGGTGACAAATACTTCTCCATGTTGGTAGGGATTCATTGTGCCCGGGTCAACATTGAGATATGGGTCAAGTTTCTGGAGCGTTACTTTCAATCCACGGCTTTCAAGAATAGCTCCTATTGAAGCTGATGCAAGCCCCTTTCCGAGAGAAGAGACAACACCGCCGGTAATGAATATGAATTTTGTGCTCATTTAGTTTCTTTTATAACGTCTTCAACTACTTTTACATCTTCAGGTGTATCAACGCTTATCGGGTTGTACTCTGTATCAAGAACTTTCATCCTGAAACCATTCTCCAAAACCCTTAACTGCTCAAGCCCTTCAGCCCTTTCAAGAGGTGATGGGGGAAGGGAAGAGAATTTTAAAAGAAATTCCCTGTCAAATGTATATATCCCAATATGTTTATAATAGAAAATTTTTTCTTCCTTCTGTCCGCGGGGGAAAGGTACCGGGTGTCTTGAGAAGTAAAGAGCAAATCCATTCCTGTCAGAAACAACCTTTACCACACTCGGGTCATTGATTGCATTATGGTCTGAAATCTGTTTTCTGAAAGTGCATACCTTTACTCTCTTATTGGCTTTCATAAAAGAAAGGGAATTATCTATCAATGACGGGTCTATCAACGGTTCATCTCCCTGAAGATTCACGATTAAATCATATTTTAAACTTTTTGCTATTTCTGCAATACGGTCTGTTCCTGAAACATGAGAAGCGGAGGTCATTCTGACTTCACCGCCGAAATTTTCGACTTCTTTATATATTCTTTCATCATCAGTAGCAACGATTATTTTATCAGCCTCTTTTGATTCAAGGGCTCTTTCATAAACGCGCTGAATCATTGTTTTTCCCCTGATTACAGCAAGAGGCTTTCCGGGGAATCTTGATGACCCATAACGGACAGGTATTATGACTGAGGATTTCAAAAAAATCTCCTTTAACATTAATTTCAAATGTCAAAGCTCAAATATCAAATGAACGTCAAAGTTTAAAGTTTAAAAAAAATTTACCATTTTGTTATTTGAAATTCTTTTGGTATTTGGATTTTGACATTTAAAATTATAATTCTATATTACTTATATCCTATTTCCAACAGCGAATCATACAATTTTTTAAAATCAAAAACAGATAAGGTTTCAGCTCTCAATTCAGGGTCTATCCCTGAAGAGCTTAAAAGCATGTCAATCAGATGAGGAGATTTTTTTACTTCATCTAAATTTTTTAAATTATTTCTCAATGTTTTTCTCCTCTGAGCAAATGAAGTTTTTACAAGTTTAGAAAATAAATCATAATCCTTGATTTCTATTCTCGGAGCAGGGAGTGGGGTTATTTTGATGACTGCTGAATCAACCTTTGGCTGAGGGTAGAAACAGGTTCTTTTTACTTCAAAGCCTACTTTTATGTCGGCGTATGTTTGAAGCAAAACTGTCAGGCTGCCATAGTCTTTTGTTCCGGGTTCTGCCAGTATTCTTGCTGCAAGCTCTTTCTGAAGCATAATGATTATATCACTAACATATCTTTTTACCTTTAGCAATTCAAACAGAATCGGCGTGGAGATGTAATAGGGAAGGTTTCCGGTTACTCTTGTCTTTTCTCCCGGGGATAATCTGTTATCAAAAAAATCTTCAAGGTCAGTTTTAAGAATATCCTGTTTTATGAATTCTATATTATCTGATTCCTGTTTCAGTTCTTCTGCAACCGCTATCAGCCTTCTGTCGGTTTCAATGGCAAAAACCTTTTTTGCTTTTCTGCAGAGCGGAAAGGTAAGGGTTCCGATTCCGGAACCTATTTCCAAAAATATGTCGTTTTCCAAGGGGTTAATGAAGGAGATGAGGTTCTTTAATATATCATTATTATTTAGAAAATTCTGCCCAAGGGATTTTTTGAGAGTGATTTTATTATTTTTTAAAATTGACCTGAGGCTGTTAGTTAGCAAAGGGATTGCTTCCGGTTTTTCTTGGAGTTGATTATATTTATTAATGAACCTGCAGCCTCGAAAACCTCTTTGACCTGAACTTCTTTCATGCACCTGACAGAATCGCAGGTTCTTTTGTAACAATTTTTGCATTCCAGATCTTTCTGAACTATTCTGTTCCAGTTTCCATAAGGTCCATTTTTTTCAGGGTCAGATGGACCAAATATCGCAACAGTGGGAATTCCCATTGCAGATGCCATGTGAAGGGGTCCGGTGTCTCCTCCTATAAATAAGTCAATACGGCTTAAAAGTGCTGTCAGTTCTTTTAATGTTGTTCCGCATATTACAAGAGCCTTGTTCCCTGTTTTCCTGTTTATTTCTTCTACCAGAAATTCCTCTCCCTTTCCTGATATAAGCAGGACTTGGGGATCAAATTTTTCTTTTAACAAGTCAAAGAGCATTGCAAATTTATCTATTTCCCATCTTTTTGTAACCCATCCACCTCCCGGATAAATTCCAACAGTGAATTTTCTCTGGTCAAGATTATATTCCAAAAAGATTTTATCAGCCAGTTTCTGTATTTCCAAATCAGGATATATGAGCCTGAACTCACTACCATTCACTCTTATTCCCAGCTTTTTCAGGAGGCTCAGATTTTTATTAACCATGTGATTATCTCCCTTTGAGGGAGCAACCTTAATCTTTGTGAAAATGGCATTTAACGGTTCTCTGCAGTTTTCCTTGTCAAAACCTATTGAAAATTTTGCATTTGAAAAAAAGGTGATTATTCCGCTTTTTATGAGTCCCTGAAAATCGAGTGCCAGGTCGAAATTTTCATTTCTTAAAATTTTAAAAAACCCTTTGACTTCTTTTATGAGAGGTAAAAATGATGCCGGTTTGCGTATCTCTTTTCTCCACCGTTTAGTGTCAACGATATACAGCTTGTCTATATTCTTGTTACCTAAAAGAATTTCCTTGGACTTTTCTTCAACAACCCAGCTTATTTTTGCATAAGGAAAAACGCTTTTGATAGCGTTCAGGCTTGGCAGTGTGTGGATTATATCTCCGATTGAACCAAGTTTGACAATTAAGATGTTATTAAAATCCATTTTTAAGCCAGGTTAATGAAAGGTTATTTGTTCTGAAAAATCAAAGGATGTTTTGTGTTTATACCTTCTGCTGTCTCTTTAATCAGAGACTCAATATTAATATTTTCACTTATCCAGCAAGATGTCAATTTTTTTATTAGGTTAATAATTATTTTCATCTATGATATAAGTTTGAAGCAGTCAAGCAAGATTTAAAGTTTTTTGTCAAAACCCAAAAGGGTTGACTTCCTTGCAGGTAAAAGATTACAAGAAACTGGTTATGAAAAGAATAAATCCTTTCAGAGTCAAAATTATTGATAAATACCTGATAAGGGAGATATTTTTCCCTTTTATATCACTTCTTTTGATATTTACCGTACTGATAATCCTTGGGAATATCAGAATACTTATTGACCTGATAGTAAACCGCAATATCGGGCTGATTTATATAATTAAGTTATTTATTTTCCTCATTCCACAATTCATAGGGTTCATCATTCCAATGGCACTTTTTATTGGCGTTATTACTGCAATGTTCCGTATGTCCTCTGATAATGAAATGACTGTGATTAAGGCTTCGGGGATAAGCCTTTACAGGGTATCAGCTTCAGTGCTGGTTTTTTCCTTTCTGTGCACACTTGCGTCTTTGATGATGATGCTTATAGTTACCCCTGTGTCTTACCGTTATTTCAGGGATTTTGCTCTGGAACTGATTCAGAATCAGGCTGTTGTAGGACTTCAGGAAAAAACATTCAATGAGATAACTGATGGTGTTGTTTTATATCCAAATGAAATTTCTTCAAAAGGGGTGCTTGATGAAGTTCTGATTTCAGACAGCAGAAATGAGAATAACAAGAAAACAATCTTTGCCAAGAAGGGAAGATTGATACCCGGGAAAAGTTCCTATGAGATAGCATTGATGCTTTCTGACGGCACTATTCATATTGGGAAAGGTTTGTCAGAAACATACAGGCTTATAAGGTTCTCATCTATGACTTTACGGTTAGACCTTCTAAAGAAAATTGACCCGAGTGAATTCAAGCCACAGCAGAAAATGATGTCTGTTGATGAATTATTGGAAAAAAGGGAAAACAAGAAAAGTAACTTAAAGAGGTACAATAGTATCACAATGGAGATACACCAGAAGTTTGCAATTCCATTTTCATGTATAGTGTTTGGAGTTGTTGCAATTCCGTTCGGAATAATTTTTCAGAGAAGCGGCAAAGAACCGGGGTATATAATCTGCATCTTTTTGATGTTAACCTATTTTATTTTTTTCATGGCAGGAAAGAGATTAGGAGAGGAAGGAATAATAAACCCGTTGGTTGCCACATGGTCTCCAAGCTTAATTTTTTTGTCAATCGGGGCTTATCTGCTTCAAAGAGTGGCTAATGACAAGAGCTCGTGGATACTTGAAATCTCCCAAAGAATCACTTATATATTATCTTCCATTCAAAGAAGACTGTTCAGAAAGGGTTTTTAGAAAGGTTTCTTAAAAAGCAGCAAGATTAGACCTCTATCTTAAGAGATCTATGCAGAGCTTTTCATAAGCCCTTGCTTCAATTTCGTTATCAAAATATTTCTCTGCGGTGAGCCGTGCTTCTTTCCCTGTTTTTATTCTTAGCTCCATGTCTTTTAAAAGAATGAGCAGTTTTGTTTTTAAATCTTCAATATCCTGATCTCTTGCAATCATCCCATTGGTTGCGTCTGATATGATTTCATTAATAGCTCCGAACCCGAAAGCTACTACCGGTTTTCCGCAAGCCATAGCTTCAAGGGCAGCCCTGCAGCTACCGTCATTTCCTTCACCAAGGAGAAGTAATATGTCCATTGCTGCGTAAAGCTCAGGAAGGTCATTTCTCCTATATCCAACAAAGATGACATTCTGATTAAGTTTCCGGCTTTCAACAGCTCTTTTTGTTTCTGCAAGAGTCTCTCCCCTGCCAGCAAAAATAAGCCTTATATCAGGGTAGCTTTCTTTTAAAAATGGCAGAACTTTTAAAATGAGGTCATGCCCTCTGCCCGGTTTAAACCTTGACACAAGCCCTATGACAGGAGAATTCTGCGGTATTGAGAGTTCCTCCCGTATTCTCAATGGAGACAGAGAGGAATTGAAGTATTTTGTATCTACAGAGCCATATATGACCTTTATTTTTTCATCATTGATTCTGAAATTTCTCAAAATCTGCGATTTATGAAATTCTGATATAGTTGTAATTGCATTGCAACCGCCGGAATATAATATTCTGCTGTCAGCTCTTTTTATTGCTGCCTTCTGGTTGTGGATTGTTCTGATGATTTTAGGCTTTGTTTTTGAGAGAAAAAGAGAAAGCATTGATATCCAGTGGTCATGGGAGAGATGGGTGTGAATGATATCGATTCTGTTTTTATCAATTATCCCTGAAAGCCTGCTGATGTCGCTTAATATCTTCAGAGGGTTGGCGCTTCTTTCAAGGGATAGCGATGTCTGAGCATTTACTCCGCGGTTTCTTGCATCCAGCACAAGGTTTTTCTTAAGAGAGCTGCAGAGAAAAATAATATTATGACCAAGCCTTTGCAGTCCTGAAGCCAGAGCAAGAGTTGGTGTTGCCGCTCCTGTCAGATGGTAGCTGCTGATAATCTGGACTATGTTCAGTTTTTGCAAAGATTTCTTTTATGAGGATTGAATATGTTCTGTAATCCTGTATTCTATAAAACAGTTTTCAAAAATATTTTTTTATTAAGCTCCATAGCATCTTTATTATTTATCAAGTTTTATTGCTTCTTCTATGAGCATAACCGGAATATCATCTTTTATCTGATACAAGAGTTTGCAGGAATCACAGATTAATCCGTCTCCTTTCTCATTCTGATAGATATCCCCCTTGCATTTCGGGCAGGCTAATATATCAAGCAGCTCTTTATCAATTGGCATAGAATCCTCCTCTGAGATTAATTTCTAAATCCTAATATCGTTCGACATTAATACCCCTCTAAATGTCAACGGTGGAGTCCCGAAATAATTTTTATAATATCCTTTGTTGAATGGTCCTTTGGGTCTCCTGTGATAGCAACCGTGCCTCCATAGCTTTTTACTGTCTCTTTTTCAGGCACGGAATCTTCAGTATAGTCAGAGCCCTTTGCGTGCACATCAGGCTTAAGCCTCAACAGGACATTATCCATATTGAGTTCTGAAAAAAGCGTGACATAGTCAACACACTCAAGGGCTGATATTATTTCAATTCTTTCCTGTTCAGTGGTTATTGGTCTTCCGTTTCCCTTTAATGCCCTTGTGGACTCATCACTGTTTAATGCAACGATTAGAACATCGCCGAGGTTCTTTGCTCCTGTCAAATAGCGTATATGCCCGACATGGAGGATATCAAAACAGCCATTGGCGAGAATGATTTTCTTTTCCTGCTTTTTTAAGCCTTTTACGATGAGCTCAAGGCTGTCAAGGCTTTTAAATTTAGGAGCCTGCTCAGGCATTCAATACATCCTTTAATTCTTTCTGTGTTACAGTTGCAGTTCCCCTTTTCATAACTACTATTCCGGCAGCATAGTTTGCCAAATTCATTGCTTCTTCAAGTGTTGCCCCTGCCACGAGCGAGAGTGTAAATACGCTGATTACCGTATCTCCGGCGCCTGTTACGTCTGCAATCTCATCAGAACCAAAAATCGGCATGGAAGTTATTCTTCCGTTTTTTTCAAATAGCCTCATACCCTTTCTTCCGCGGGTAATCAGGACAGCAGCCTGGTCAATCATTTCCATAAGTTTTTTCCCTGCTTCATTAAGTGTGCCGTTGTCTTCATCTCCAATCGCAATGCCTGCGCACTCTGATGCTTCGGGTTCATTTGGTGTTACCGCAGAAACATTTCTGAACTGGGAGAGGTTAAACCTTGAGTCAACTGTTATTATGGTATCAGTGTGATTTTTTGCCATGTTGTTTATTTTATCTATTACTGCTGGCGACAAGAGCCCAAGCCCGTAGTCCGAAACCATTACTGCGTCAACTTTTTTTATCTTTGAATCAAGAAAGTTTATAATCTTCTCTTCAGTGCTGTTTTTTATCATTGAATCAGGCTCTCTGTCAATCCGGATAACCTGCTGCTTTGTTGTGTGGTAGCCTCCTGCAAGAATCCTTGTTTTTCGTGTTGTGACCCTGTTTTTTTCAGAAAAAATCCCTTCTGCAGGAATTCCCATTTTTTTTATATTTGATAAAATTATTTTTCCAAAATAATCGCTACCTACTACCCCAACAGGAATTACCTTGCATCCAAGGCTTTTGAGGTTGTTTAAAGCGTTTCCTCCTCCTCCCAAAAAAATATGTTCAGAGTCAAAACTGAGAATCAGCACAGGGGCTTCTCTTGAAACCCTGCTTGTACTTCCATATATATACTCATCAGCTATTATATCTCCAATTGTAAGTATTGTAGCTGATTTAAACTTATCCAAAAATTTTATGAGTTTATTCCTGTTGACCATTTTGACCTTTCAGAACCGCACAGTTTTGTCTGTTGTTTCTATTCCTTCCTGTGAAAAAATCCATAAGACAGCTTCAAGCAGGTCTTCAGCTATAAAAAGAGGTTTTATGGATGAATCTGACCTGTTAAGTTTCAGTTCTCCTTTCCCGTAACCGCTCTTTACAATTATTGGCATTGCGCCTGCGTTTTTTGCAAAATCCACATCGCTTAACTTGTCACCTATAACATAAGATATTGATAAGTCCAGATTAAAATCCCTTGAAGCCTTAAGAAGCATTCCGGGTTTTGGCTTTCTGCAATTACATTTGCTTCTATAAGGTTTTTTGCCTGTTTCAGGATGGTGCGGGCAGTAATAGATTTTGTCAAGAAATGATCCTTCAATCATAAGCAGTGTTTCAAGCCATCTGTTGACTTTAAGTACCATGCTTTCAGAAAAATATCCCCTTGCAACACCTGCCTGGTTTGTGGTCAGAATTGCTTTGAATGGAGACTGGTTAATCAGTTTTATAGCCTTTCCTGCCCTTGGCAGAAGAGTTAAACGATTTGGGTCGTTCACATATCCTACTTCTTCAGTAACTGTCCCGTCCCTGTCAAGAAATATTGCTCTGTCTTTATTTTGTTTTTTGCTTCTCATATAACTCCTTTTTGCGGGGTTAAACCTTAAAATTTATACCCAATCTCCTGATAAGTAAATTAATTTTTTCCATTACATCTTTTACTTCTATTGCTTCAATACAAGGGGGTTTATTATCAGCTGACGATTTACACTCTTTGAAGAAATTGTGCCTGCAGGGCCTGCATTCAAATGGTTTTATTACAAGTTCGTATTTTTCCTTTTCAAGATATGGTGCTGTTTTTTCAGGGACTGATGGACCCATGATTGCGACTATCGGGGTTTTAAAAGCAGCGGCAATATGCATGGGTCCGGTGTTATTGCCAATATAAAGGTCACTGTTTTTTATGATTGCCATTGATTCCCGCAGAGATGTTTTTCCTGCAAGGTTGATTGCCTTTTCTTCCATAAAGGAAATGATTTTTGAAGAAACTATCTGGTCAGCATTGCTTCCAAGAATTATTACCTGCGCGCGAAGATTTCTTACCAGCATATCGCATACCTTTGCATACCTTTCAGGATGCCATTCCTTCGGCTGAAGAGATGCGCCTGCGCATACGGTTATAATCATTTGTGCTGGCAGGAGATTATTTTTGCCAAAAAAATCTTTTGCAAAGGCTTCATCGTGTTCTGAAAGCCTGAGTGTCAAGTCTCTGCTCTGCGGCTCAATTCCAATTCCTTTAATAAGGTCAAGAAAGTATTCAACCTCATGTTTTTTTAATATTTCAGCAGTTGCGTGAATTTTCCTTGTGAGCAAAAAGCCCCTTCCATCAGTATCAAAGCCTGCCAGTTCAGGTATTCCCATCAGAAAAACTTCAAGGGCGGATTTAAAGGAATTGGTGAAAAGTATTCCAATGTCAAAATTATATTTTTTTCCCCACTCTCTGAAAAGCCTGAATCTGCTTAAAAGGTTATTGTTTGAGTTTTTTGAATCAAATACCAGAAATTCATCAATGCAGGGATTACCCCTTAGTATCTCAGCCACATACGGGTTTGCAGCAACAAATAGTTTTGCCTGAGGAAAGCTTTTTTTAATGCTGGAGATGGCAGGAGTTGTCATTATGGCATCTCCTATCCAGTTAGACTCGCGGATAAAGATTCTCTTTATTTTCTCTTTGTTCAGCATAAATCAGATATTAAAATTATAGTTTTTTTGCTTTCTGAAATTCATTGAGTATTTCCTTTTGTCTCTTTAGTTGCAACCCTTGGTCTTGTTTTCCATCTCCTGTGGACCCAGAACCATTGCTCAGGGTATTTCCTTATATAACTCTCAGTTATTGCAGTAATAGCCTGCGTAAAGTCTAAAATATATTTATTTCTATCTATTCCTTTTTCTATATCAATTGGTTTTTCAAACCTGATTCTGTGTTTTTCAAGCCCTTCTCTTATTATGAATCCCATGACAACAGGGACATCTGTGCGCAGGGAGATAAGCCCGAGCACAAAATTTGTACAGGCTTTTTTCCCGAAAAAATCCACAAACACTCCTTCGCTGTACTTCACATTTTGGTCATTCAGGGTCCCTATTATTTCCTTTTTCTGTATAGCTTTAAAAATATGCCTTAAACCGCTTTTTTTATCTATCAGTTTATTCCCGGAAAGCGAACGATACCTTGATACAAGCATATCAAGCGCGGCATTATCAAGAGGACGGACTACGATATTTAAAGGTTTGTAGTGGAGTGAAAATAGATGGGGCAGAATTTCCCAGCTTCCAAAATGTGCCGTAACAAGAAGCAGACCCTTTCTTTTTTTAAGCGCTTCATGAACATATTCAATATTTTCAATGGTAACAAACTTGTTTAAATTATCTTTTGTTATTTTAGGAATCCTGCAGAAATCAAGAAAAGTCAAAGTAAGGTTTTCAAAAACCCTTTTGGCAATCAGTTCTATATCTTCCTGACTCTTTTCATTCCCAAAGGCAACTTTAAGATTCTCTATGGCAATATTTCTGTGTTTTTTGTCAAGGTAATATGCAATACGGCTCAGGCGTGTCAGAACAAAACCAGATACCTGCAAAGGTATGGCACCTATTATTTTTATCAGCACAAGAAAAACCAGATACAGAGGTTTCATAGAGACTTAAAATGTTTTAAAATTATTTTCTCAATACAATCTTCATCAAGGGCTACAGAAAGTTTTAAGAAATATAAATTTTCAGCAAATGAAAAGATTTCAGGGGTTCTTTTAATATCCTTTTCAGTAGTGATTACTGCTTCAGCTTTTAATGTTTTGGCTTTTCTGTAAATTTCATTCACTTCATCAGGAGAGTAGTAATGATGGTCGTCAAATTCAATAAACCCGGCAATATTTAATCCAATTTCTTTTAATGATGAATGAAAAGAGGCTGGGTCTCCAATAGCTGAGAAGGCAAGTACTTTTTTATCCTTAAAGGAGCTTAAACTGAAAGCCCTTCCTGATTTGAACTCAATAACCCCTTCAACCCTGTGAACAGCTTTTTCTATAGAGGCAGTATGGTTATAGTGTTTTATAAAATCACGGAGCCTGTTTATATCCCTGCCAGCCTGATTGGTCTTTGTCAGCAGAATCAGGTCTGCCCTGCTGAGGGATTTGAATGGTTCTCTTAAGGTTCCTCTTGGGGTAAGCTTCTCCTTTTCAAAATCCTTGCTTGAGTCAATAAGAAGGATATTTAGGTCTCTTTCAAGCGCTATATGCTGGTAACCATCATCAAGTATCAGGGCTTTTGCGCCATAGTTTTTAATGGCAAATTTTCCTGTTGAATACCTGTCTTTTCCTGTTATTACTGGCACTCCTTTTAGGTTTTCTGCAAGCATGAGGGCTTCATCTGCGGCATATGGAGGTTTAAGAAGAATCGAATATTTGTCTGAGACGACATTTATCCTGCTTGTGTTTTCAGACTTGTACCCCCTGCTCAGGATTGCGTGGCTAATGTTATTCCTTGAAAGAATTTCCGAGACCTTTTCAGTAACAGGGGTTTTGCCTGTTCCTCCCCATGTGAGATTTCCTATGCTTATTACAAAGCACGGCAGTTTCCTTGTTTTAAGCAGTTTTATTTTATAAAAAAAGTTTCTTAGGTTAATTATTAACAGGTACGGGATGGAAGCCAGAGACAGAATTGCCCTAATCAGAGACGACAGCAGACTACCATCCGTCTCTATTATGATACGAAGATAATATTTTTTTATATTCATCATTTAATTAGGAAGAAACCTTTTGATTATCTCAATGTTTCTTTCTGTTGCTCCAAGGTTTTTTTCAAAAAGGGAGTAGGCTTTTTTCCCTATTTCTTCCTGCCTTTTAGGGTTTGATAGGAGGTTTGAGATTTCCTTCTCAATCTCTGATGGTTCAAAGACCTGAATTCCGCCTCCTGATTTAACAAAAAGCTCTGCAATATCCCTGAAGTTATGCATATATTTTCCAAAAAGCACCGGCTTTTTGAAAACAGCAGGTTCAAGAATATTATGCCCTCCAACAGGGACAAGACTCCCTCCCATGAATACTATGGTGGTAATGCTGTATATTTTTGGAAGATCCCCGATTGTATCAAGAAGTATTGCTTCTTTACCGGAGAGATTATTTCCTTTTATTTCCGTTCTCCTGCAAAATGCAATGGAGTTTTTTGTTAAAAGTTCTTCAACTTCCCTGAAGCGCTCAGGGTGTCTTGGAGCAACAATAAGAAAGAGGTCATGGAACTTTATTTTTAATTTATTATAAACAGATATAAGAATCTCTTCCTCTCCCCTGTGAGTGCTGCCAAGAACCAGGATTTTGCAGCCTTTTGGCAACATTAACTCTTCTGCTATGTTCTGATTCATCCGGGAACCAGATTTGAAGACCTGGTCAAACTTCAGGTTTCCTGTTACAAATATTTTTTCCTTTTCTGCTCCGAGAAGCATTATTCTTTCTGCGTCAGAATCGCTTTGCATGCTGAAGGCTGATATCTTCTTTAAAACATTTTCAAAAAATATTTTTCCTGTTTTATAGCCCCTGTATGATTTTTCTGAAAGCCTTCCATTAACAATGAGCACAGGGGTTTTATTCTCAGAAATGATTTTTAGGAAATTAGGCCAGAGTTCGGTTTCCATTATAATACATATGTCAGGATTTAAAAAACCCTTGAAACGGCGCACAGACCATCCAATATCAAGAGGGAAGAAAGTTATTATATCTGCCTCCTTTATCCTTTTCCTTGCTGTATTGTTGCCGGTTTCAGTAACTGTGGTTAATATTAAAGTTTCATCAGGCCATAATTCTCTGATTCTTTTTATAAGAAGTGATGCGGCAATCACCTCTCCGACAGACACAGCGTGTATCCATATTCTCCTTTTGCCCGGTTTCATCTCTTTAAATCTTCTGCCAAGAAAACCAAGCCGTTCTTTGATTCCTGCCCTGTATTTTTTAGTGGTTAATAATTTATAGATGAAATATGGAGATGTTATGAGGAAAAAAAGATATGTCAGAAACCCGTATATTACATACATATTATTATAATTAAAATCTGTGTAATTCAAAACCCTCCAGAATATCTCTATATTTCAAATATCAGAGCAACCGGAAAAATGCAATTTAAAAAAGGCTTGCAATTGCAGGGTTGAAAATATATAGAAATAGCTTATTTGAGTTTATGAAAAACACAACCTGAATGCGCTGTGCTGGAGCATGGGGATGAAAGAGTGACCTGTATATCATTCCGCCTGCCTGCGGTAGGCAGGCACCTTATGCGGAATCCCTCGACCACGCTATTTTGATTTTGATACTCTGTGGTTTCGGTACAGAGTAGTTTATTTTTGCCTTTTGAGTTTTGAGGTTTTAATAATGGGTATTTCAAAAGAAGAAGTAAAGCATATAGCAAAACTTGCAAGAATTGAATTCTCTGAAGATGAAATTAACAGGTTCACAGAACAACTCAGCACGATTCTGAATTATGTTTCAAAACTTGATGAGCTCAATACAGAAGATATCGTTCCTACATCCCATGTGATAGATTTAAAAAATTGTTTCAGGGATGATGAGATAAAAAGTTCTCTTCCCGTGGAGGAGTCCCTCAGGAATGCCCCGCAAAGAGAAAAATTTTTTTTCAAGGTGCCAAAGATAATTGAATAGAGGAGAAGCAATTGGAACTGCGCGGTTTAAATATACTTAAGCTTCACAGCATGCTTAAGTCCGGAGAAATCTCTGTAACTGAAATTGTCCGGTCAGTTTTGAAAAGGATTGAGCAGGTTGAGGGGAAAGTCCATGCATATGTAACAGTCCTTGGTGAAAGGGCTCTGGGTGAAGCAGAACTTCTTGATGAAAAGATGAAGAAAGATGGTGTTGGGGATTTTCTTTTCGGTATTCCACTTGCCATAAAAGATAATATGTGCGTCAGGGATGTGCCAACAACCTGTTCATCAAAAATACTTTCAAATTTTATTCCTCCATATAATGCTGGTGTTGTTGAAAGGCTGAAGGAGAGGCAGAGCATTTTTGTTGGAAAGGCAAACATGGACGAGTTTGCAATGGGGTCTTCAACAGAAAACTCTTTTTTGGGAACAACGAGAAATCCATGGAGCCTTGACAGGATTCCGGGGGGATCAAGCGGCGGCTCTGCTGCTGCGGTTGCTTCGGATATGTGCATTGCAGCACTCGGGTCTGACACAGGGGGGTCAATAAGACAGCCTGCTGCCTGTTGTGGTGTTGTAGGGCTGAAGCCCACATACGGACTGATTTCAAGATACGGGCTTGTGGCATTTGCCTCATCACTTGACCAGATAGGACCAATAACAAAAGACGTTACAGATTGCGCAATAGTCCTTAATGTAATTGCAGGCCACGACAGGAGAGATTCCACATCTGTTCCAAGAAAAATACCTGATTATCTTGATTCCATTGGAAAAAGTATAAGAGGAATACGAATCGGTATCCCAAAGGAATATTTCGTAGAAGGGATGGATGAAGATGTTAAGGCGGGTGTTGATGATGCAATAAAGAGGCTTGCAGGCGAGGGGGCTGAGGTAATAAATATTTCTCTCCCGCATACGGAGTATGCTGTCAGCACATATTATATCCTTGCAACAGCAGAGGCTTCATCAAACCTTGCAAGGTATGATGGAGTTAAATACGGCTATCAGTCAAAAAACACAAAGGACCTTATGGAAATGTACTGCAAAACCCGCTCTGAGGGTTTCGGGAACGAGGTAAAGAGAAGGATAATGCTTGGGACTTATGTCCTGAGTTCAGGCTATTATGATGCTTATTATAAAAAAGCCCAGAAAGCAAGGACGCTGATAAAGGAGGATTTTGACAGGGCATTTAAAGAAGTTGATATAATACTCACCCCTACAGCTCCAACAACTGCTTTTAAAATTGGAGAAAAATCAAATGACCCTCTTCAAATGTATCTTTCTGATATATTCACAATTTCAGTAAATCTTGGAGGTGTTCCGGCAATATCAATCCCCTGCGGGTTTGACAGGAATGGTTTGCCTGCCGGGCTGCAACTAATCGGAAAGCATTTTGACGAGGGGACAATTTTAAAAGTTGCATACTGTTATGAGCAGGCAACAGAGTGGCATTTAAGGAAGCCGGAATTGTGAGGGAAGGGGTTTATGGTTCGAGAGATCAATGGGTCAAGTGAAAATCGGATTTTCCCCCATTCCATCTTTCAGACTGTGTCACAATTCTTTTTGGTCATTGCGAGCGACTAACAGGAGCGTGGCAATCTCATTAAAAAGCGGACAGATAAAAGATTAGATTGCTTCGGTCGCTTTGCTCCCTCGCAATGACATTGCGACATAGCTTGTTTGCTAAAAGGGATAAGGAGGGATTATTAATCACTTTCTTTGGAGAAGAAACTAACATGCAATACGAAGCGGTAATTGGACTTGAGGTTCATGCGCAGATTTTAACCAAGTCAAAAATCTTCTGCCATTGCAGTACAAAATTTGGTGAGGAACCAAACTCCCTGACCTGTCCGGTGTGTCTTGGAATGCCAGGAGTTCTTCCGGTGCTCAACAGAGAGGTTGTTAACCTGTCAATGAAAACTGCTATTGCCTTAAACTGCACCATTGCCCGTTTCTGCCGTTTTGCAAGAAAAAATTATTTTTATCCTGACCTTCCAAAGGGCTATCAGATATCCCAATATGATGAACCCCTGGGGCTTAATGGTTATCTTGAGGTTGAAGTCAATGGAAAGCCCAAGAAAATAGGAATAACAAGAGTCCATATGGAGGAAGACGCAGGAAAAAACATTCACGAGAATATACCTGATGGGAGTTATGTTGACTTGAACAGAACCGGTGTGCCTTTGATGGAAATAGTGAGTGAACCTGACATAAGGTCTCCTGAGGAGGCAAAGGAGTATCTTGCAGAGTTAAAGAAAATCCTTATGTATTTAGAGGTGTGCGACTGCAACATGGAGGAGGGGAGCTTAAGGTGTGATGCAAATGTTTCTTTGAGACCTGTTGGACAAAAAAAGTTTGGGACAAAAACTGAGCTTAAGAATATGAATTCTTTCAGAAACCTACAAAAGGCGCTTGAGTATGAAATAATCCGTCAGAGAGAGGTTCTTGAAGATGGAGGAATAATTGTTCAAGAAACAAGGTTGTGGGACCCAAAAAGAGAAGCAACATCTTCAATGAGAAGCAAGGAGGAAGCCCATGACTACCGCTATTTCCCCTGTCCCGACCTTGTTCCGCTTGAGATTAATGATGAATGGGTTGAGAGGATAAGAAAAACACTTCCTGAGCTTCCTGCTGACAAGAGAAAAAGGTTTGCAGAAGATTACAAAATCCCTTCATATGACGCACAGGTCCTGACTTCCTCAAGAGCGCTTGCAGATTATTATGAGGAGTGTTTAAGATTCTATCCTGATTCTAAAAAAGTGAGCAACTGGATTATGGGAGACCTTTTAAGAGAGCTGAAGGGAGATGAAGAAAGGATAGAGAAATGCCCTGTCTCGCCAAAACACCTTGCAGGAATGCTGAAACTTCTTGATGACGGGGTTATAAGCGGGAAAATAGCCAAAACTGTTTTTGAGGAGATGTATAAAACCGGGAAAGAGGCATCAGAGATTGTAAAGGAAAAAGGACTTGTTCAGGTTACAGACACTTCGGAGATAGAAAAAATTGTTGATAAAGTGATTGAAGAAAATCCAAAACAGGCGCAGGATATTCTGAATGGAAAAGATAAAGTTATGGGATTTCTTGTAGGGCAGGTTATGAAGGAGAGCAAGGGTAAGGCAAACCCGCAGATGGTCAATGAGATATTGAAAAAGAAACTACAGGTAAAAAAGTAAAAAAAAATAGCCATTTGCATCTTTTATAAGGTCAGGCTGTTAAAACTCCTTTTAAATAATAAAAGAAGGGAGGTGATTATATGAAAATGTTGGTCAATATTCTCATTTACCTTGCAGCTATAGGCTTCATTGGTGCTATTCTTTGCCGTGCAGGTGGTTCTGGAGTTATTCCTTTTATCCCGTTCTTGAGTACTACTGCTTTGATAAAATTCGTGAATAGTTGCCTTGGATTCGTTATAGCATTAACCCTTATCCAGATTAGAGATAAGTAGACAGGACAGGTTTTAGAAAAAGGGGACGGCAGGCTGTCCCCTTTTTTCCTAAACCCAACAATTTTTGCGAGCTGGCTGATATAATTCAAGGAATTTGAGGCATGGATTCTGGCTGTAAACCGTTTAATCAACTTTTAACTATATCTTGTCTAAAATTAATATAAAACTATAAAAAAGTTAATAATTCAAATACTGAAAACGGGGAAATAAAAATCGAGGAAATTCCCTATAATGAAGATATCATAGAAGAAAAATTCATCTCGGTTAAAAAGTCGGAGCTTTCATTGTTTTCTGACAGTGAACTTAAAATTATTACTTTTGCAAAAGAGCATTTCAAAGATTTTAATGCCGGACAAATAATGCATTTTTCGCATAAAGAAAAAGGTTATGAGGAAACTTCAAACGGAAAGCCGACATCTTATCAGTGTGCCAACGAATTACAAATATAAAAAATTTTAATCTTTATGTGGGATTATCTTAATTCGAATAATCTTAATGTGAAATCTAGTGTCGCGAAAAAAGAATATAACTGGAACCTGCCATATTTGTGAAAAGTTTGGTGATTTGTCTTTCAAACACATTCCTCTAAGAGCAGCTTTTAATTGAAATAGATTTTCCATACACTCATAACATTAGGAATCTATTAAAGCTGTGCAACAAGGACTGGACTGAGGAACTTAAAGAAGCAGAACAACTAACCCCATTTGCAATTACAGCACGCTATCCAGGAGAAGATGAAGTAGTAACTAAAGAAGAAGCGAATAGTGCTATTCGTATTGCTATTCATGTACGCGAAATAGTACGAAATGCACTATCACATGAAGGACTGAATCTTTCAGAAAATGAAAACTAAATCTTTGTTAATGTCTTCCCTGCCTTAGTAATTGTTTCCTCAATATCCTTACCCGAATGAGCCTGAGAGACAAACCATGCTTCAAACTGTGATGGTGGAATGAATATTCCTTCATTAAGAAGAAGGTTAAAAAATCTGCTGAATTTTTTCATGTCACACTGGCAGATTTCCTGATAGTTGGCTGGAGGAGTATCTCTAAAGAATATTGTGAACATGGAACCAAATCTGGACAATGATGCTTTGATTCCGTGTTTTTTTATTTTTTCTGCAATTCCACTACAAAGTCTTTCAGATTTATCTTCTAATTGGTTGTAAAAATTCTTTTCTGATAATATGTTAAGCGTTGCAATTCCCGCATTCATTGCAAGAGGATTTCCTGAAAGTGTTCCTGCCTGATAGACATTGCCTGAGGGTGATACCATTTTCATTATTTCTTTTTTTCCTCCATAGGCGCCAACTGGTAATCCCCCGCCTATGATTTTTCCAAGGCAGGTGAGGTCAGGCTTTATTTTATAAAGCTTTTGCGCACCGCCAAAAGAGACTCTGAATCCTGTAATCACCTCATCAAAAATCAGAAGTGATTTATTTTTTTCAGTAATTTTTCTTAAAGCCTCAAGAAAACCTCTAACAGGCGGGATAACTCCCATATTTCCTGCTACTGGTTCCACTATTACTCCTGCAATAGTGTTTTTGTCTTTTGTAAAAATTTTTAGAATTGCTTCTATACTGTTATAGGGAAGACTTATTGTATTCCTGATAAAACTTTCAGGAACTCCTTGGCTTGTTGGTATGCCTGTAGTTGATGCGCCAGAACCTGCTTTGACAAGGAGACTATCAGAATGGCCGTGGTAGCAGCCTTCAAACTTGATTATTTTATCTTTCCCTGTATATGCCCTTGCAAGACGAATTGCGCTCATTGTGGCTTCTGTGCCGGAGTTTACAAAGCGCAGCATTTCTATTGAAGGCATTGCCTTTTTTATTATTGAGGCAAGTTCAATTTCATATTCTGTGCAGGCGCCAAAGCTTGTCCCCTTTTCTGCAACTTTTTTTATGGCTTTAATCACAGCAGGGTGAGAATGACCAAGAATCAGAGGACCAAAAGAACAAATAAAATCTATATACTGATTTTCATCTACATCAAGAATTTTTGAGCCTTTGGCTTTTTTTATAAAAAGAGGAGTGCTTCCAACAGTCTTGAATGCCCGGACAGGGCTGTTAACTCCACCGGGGAAATGTTTTAAGGAAATACTAAAAAGTTTTTTTGAAATTTTTCTCAATGGATGTCTCAGGAGATATTGGGAAACTCAGGTTGCTGTCATTGCGAGCGAAGCGAAGCAATCTCATTAGAAGACTTATAGTTGTCTTCTTCAAAACGAGATTGCTTCGTCGTTTTACTCCTCGCAATGACATTTTAAGTCTTTTCCAACAGGTTGTTAACAGATGTTCTATCCTCCTATTATCTGTACTACAATATTCCGTTTTCTTGAACGGTTGTCAAAATCAATAAAAACTATCTGCTGCCATGTTCCAAGGGTTGGTTTTCCGTCTTTTACAGGCACAGAAAAGGATGCTCCAAGAAGTGCTGCCCTTACATGGGAAAACCCGTTGCCGTCTCCCCATCGGGCATCATGTTTATAAGGGATATTTTGAGGGGCAATTTTTTCAATAGCATCTTTCAGGTCGTTTACTACTCCTGATTCATATTCAATTGTAGTGATTGCACCTGTTGAGCCGGAGATAAAAAGAGTGACAATACCGTTTTTGATTCCTGAGGATTTAATTTTCTGGCATACCTGAGGTGTAATATCAATTATATCGCAATAGCCTCTGGTACTTACAGAAATATCTTCGCTTAAAACATTCATAATACTATCTATCTTGCAAGAAAGGGTTCAATGGGTTTAGGGGTCAAGAGCTCAAGTGAGAATCAAATCCCCCCTTGCCCCCCTTCTAAAGGGGGTATGGAGGGAATAACTTTCTAACATATTAACACTTCAACAATTCCTGAGTTATCAGTTCCCCCATCTCTTTTGTACCAACAGGCTTTTTCTTTTCTTCCATGATGTCAGGTGTACGGTATCCTTTTTTGATAACAGCTTTAACAGAATTTTCAATTGCTGCTGAAACATTTTCAAGTCCGAAAGAGTATCTGAACATATCAGCAACTGACAGAATCATTGCAATGGGATTTGCCTTGTTTTTTCCTGCTATGTCTGGGGCGCTTCCGTGAACAGGCTCGTAGAGTCCGACTTTGTCTCCAATACTTGCAGAAGGAAGCATTCCGATTGAGCCTGTGAGCATTGCAGCTTCATCGCTTAGGATGTCGCCAAAAAGATTTTCAGTAAGTATTACATCAAACTGCTTGGGATTTTTCACAAGCTGCATTGAGCAGTTATCAACATAGAGGTGGCGGAGCTTTACATCAGGATAATCTCTGCTCAATTCAGTTACAGTTTTTCTCCACAGTTGTGAACATTCAAGGACATTTGCCTTGTCAGCAGAGGTGATTTCTTTTCTTCTTTTCCTTGCAATCTGAAAGGCAACCCTTGCTATTTTTTCAATTTCTTGTGTTGAATATGACATTGTATTAATTGCCTGATGACCATTTTTTATTTTTTTAATTCCCCGTGGTTTTCCGTAATATAATCCTCCAGAAAGTTCCCTGACAACAATCAGGTCAACGTCTTTTATTACCTCTTTTTTCAAGGAGGAGCTTTTCTCCATACCGGGAAATATTTTTGCAGGCCTGAGGTTTGCATAAACTCCAAGTTCTTTTCTCAGTCTTAAAAGTCCGCTTTCAGGTCTTTCAGAAGGGTTAAGCTTGTCCCATTTCGGTCCTCCAACTGCTGCAAGAAGAACTGCGTCAGAATTTTTGCAGAGTTTAAGGGTTTCAGGTGGCAGAGGATTATCTTTTTTATCTATGGCTGAACCGCCTATCAGGGCGTGGAAAAGTTCAAATCTGATATCAAATTTTTCTTCTGCAGCTTTTAATACCTGCAAACCTCCATCCATAACTTCAGGACCTATTCCGTCACCAGAGAGAATAGCGATTTTATATGATAAATCTCTTCTCATATCTTTAATTTTGATTCTATACTTATTCTTCTTTTTAGAGAATATTCTTTTGGACAGGCGGGACGCCTGTCCTGCCACAAACGGACAACAATTTCTCAGTAAGTTCAGTCACTTCTTCTTTCTTACCCACTTCATCAACCCTCCTGCTTTGATGATTCCCTGAACAAATTTTGGAAAACCTTGAGAGTTATAAGTTTTTCCTTTTGTCAAATTTCTGATTATTCCTCTATCTAAATCTACTTCCATTTTATCAAAACTATCTGCTTCCTCAGCAGCTTCAGCACATTCAAGGATTGACAGCCCTGTGTTTATTGAGTTCCTGTAGAATATCCTTGCGAATGATTTTGCTATTACACAGGAAACTCCTGCTGCCTTTATTGCAATTGGTGCATGCTCTCTTGAAGAACCACATCCAAAGTTTTTTTCTGCAACGATTATGTCTCCGGATTTTACCTTTGTGACAAAATCTTTATCAATGTCTTCCATGCAGTGCTTTGCAAGCTCTTTTGGGTCAGATGTGTTAAGATATCTTGCAGGAATGATTTCATCAGTATTAACATCATCACCGTATTTAAAAACATTGCCTTTAAGCTTCATTCTTGATCCTTGAATCCTCGAACCCTTTTTCTAACTATTTTCCTACTACTTCCTCAGGGCTTGCTATTCTGCCCTTGACTGCAGAGGCTGCTGCTACTGCAGGACTTGCCAGATATATCTCACTTTTCACATGTCCCATTCTTCCAACAAAATTTCTGTTTGTTGTTGCCACAGCCCTTTCTCCTTCTGCAAGTATACCCATATGCCCTCCAAGGCAGGGTCCGCAGGTTGGCGTGCTTACAACTGCTTCTGCATCAATGAAAATATCAATAATGCCCATTTTCATAGCCTCTTTGTATATTTCCTGTGTTGCAGGGAATATTAAGAGCCTCACATTGGGATTCACTTTTTTGCCTTTAAGGATTTTTGCTGCTTCAATCAGGTCTGTAATTCTTCCGTTTGTGCATGAGCCGATTATTACCTGGTCAATTTTTATCTTTCCGGCTTCACTCACAGGTTTTGTATTTTCCGGAGAATGGGGAAAAGCCACCTGTGGTTCAATTTTGGTACAGTTGAACTCAAGTATCTCTTCGCAAGAGGCGTCTTTGTCGCTGTTATAAATTTTATACTTTCTCTTTGCTCTTTTCTTCACATATCTCAGGGTTTCTGCATCAGGAGCGATTATTCCGTTCTTTGCGCCTGCTTCAATTGCCATATTGCATATTGTAAGCCTGTTATCCATATTGAGGCTTTTGATTGCTTCACCACAGAATTCCATTGCCCTGTAATTTGCTCCATCAACTCCTATTTTTCCTATTGTGTAGAGAATCAAATCTTTGCCTGATACCCATTTATTGAGTTTTCCGAAAAAAATAAATTTTATTGTTTGCGGAACTTTAAGCCACACCTTTCCTATTATCATTGCTGCTGCAAGGTCAGTGCTTCCGATTCCTGTGGAAAATGCACCAAGCGCCCCGTAGGTGCAGGTGTGTGAGTCAGCGCCAATAACAAGGTCTCCTGGCAGAACAATTCCCTTTTCTGGCAAAAGGGCATGCTCGATTCCCATTCTCCCGACTTCAAAATAGTTTGTTATCCTGTGCTTCAGGGAAAAATCTCTCAGCTTTTTGCACTGTGTTGCAGACTCAATATCCTTGTTTGGAGCAAAGTGGTCAGGAACAAAGACAATTTTATTTCTGTCAAAGACTTTCTTTGCTCCGGACTTTTCAAAAAGATTGATGGAGATTGGAGCTGTTATGTCATTTCCAAGAAGGATATCTGTTTTACAGTTTACTATCTCGCCCGGCTGTACTTTTTTTTTATCGGCGTGAGACGCAAGTATCTTTTCAGTTATAGTCATTCCCATGTTAGTTCCTTTGAAAATCAAATCCCCCTATCCCCCCTTTGCTAAAGGAGGGAATTAAGGGGGATTTTACTACCTTTTCTAAAGAGGGGTCAAGGGGGAATCCTCAAACCCTTCTATCAGAATCCTTAAATACCTTTCTTCTCCTTATCTTTGGACAAAAATTTATTAAGGGCGTTTAAATATCCTTTGGCGCTTGCAAAAATAACATCAGTGCTTGCAGCTTTTCCTGTTACCACTTTGTCACCGAACTTTACTTTCACAAGAGCTTCACCCACAGCCTCTCTTCCTGCTGATACGGAGCGAATCGAATAGTCAAGAAACTTTCCTTTTATCTTTGTTATCTTGTCAATTGCAACGCATGATGCATCAACAGGACCGTCGCCAATAGCAGATTCCTGAAAAATTTTGTTGCCTTTCTTTATCTTCACTGTAGCAGTTGAGGAGATTTTGTCTCCGCTAATTGCCTGAAGTCCTACGAGCTGGAATATCTCAGGGACGGTTCTTATCTCATCATCAATAATCGCCTCAAGGTCTTCATTGAAAATCACTTTTTTCTTATCTGCCAGTTCAGTGAATATGGTATAAGCCTTATCAATTTCTTCTTTTGTCATCTCATATCCAAGTTCCTTGTATCTTCTCGCCAGTGCATGCCTTCCTGAGTGTTTACCCAGAACGAGATTTGTTTCCTTGACGCCAACAAGCTTTGGCGTCATTATCTCATAGGTCAGAGATTTTTTTAACATGCCATGCTGATGGATTCCTGCTTCGTGTGCAAAAGCATTTTTCCCGACAACTGCTTTGTTAACCTGCACATGAAGCCCGGTTAATCTTGAAAACAGACGGCTTGAGTTGTAAATCTCAGTAGTTTTTATGTTTGTTTTAAACGGGAGAATGTCTTTTCTTGTGTAAATTCCCATTACAATTTCTTCAATAGATGCATTTCCCGCTCTTTCACCAATTCCGTTCACAGTACACTCAACCTGCCTTGCTCCGTTTTCAATTGCAGCAATTGAGTTTGCAACTGCCAGCCCAAGGTCATTATGGCAGTGAACGCTTATAACTGCCCTGTCTATGTTTGAAACCTTTTCTTTCAGATACCTGATTAATTCTCCAAACTCTGTTGGCATTGCATATCCGACTGTATCAGGAATATTTACTGTGTTTGCTCCTGCATCTATTGCCGCTTCAATTACTTCAGCAAGAAAATTCCTGTTACTTCTGGATGCATCTTCTGCTGAGAATTCCACGTCTTCAGTGTACTTTTTCGCAAGTTTTACAGACTTTACTGCATCGCTCAGAACCTCGCCTTTTGATTTTTCAAGCTTGTACTTCATATGGATGTCAGATGTTGCAATAAAAGTGTGTATTCTCGGCTTTTTAGCAAACTTCAATGCCTTCCACGCAATATCTATATCCTCTTTCTTCGCCCTTGCAAGCCCTGTAATGACAGGACCTCTCACTGATTTTGCTATTTCCCTTACTGCTTCAAAGTCTCCCGGAGAAGCAATAGGGAAGCCTGCTTCGATAATATCAACTTTTAGTTTTGCAAGTTGCTTTGCCATCTGGAGCTTTTCTTTTATATTCAGACTTGCCCCCGGAGACTGTTCCCCGTCTCTCAGAGTAGTATCAAAAATTTTAATTATTTCAATCTTCACGCGTCACCCCTTTTTTTCTTCTTCTGAAGATTGCTTTTTCTGCCTCCAGTCCTTCTTTTGCTGAAGTCAATCTCTTTACAAACAGATAAGTGCCTTCACAAAGACCAAAGGCAGCATAACTCCATGATATCAAAAAAACCATTATTTGCGGTTTCATTATTATTATAAATATAAAAAGTATTAACCCAAGCACTACATTAAAAGGCTTTCTTTTTTTAATATCAAATTCCTTAAGGCTTCTGAACTTAATTGTGCTTACCATCAGGAAAGCCAGAACATATACAACCACTACAGAGATTATTGCCCTGTATCGTAAAAAACCTTTAAGAGAGTCCCAGTAGCTGAAATAGAAGATTATAAGAGTTGCAATGACTCCTGCTGCTGCCGGAATTGGAAGTCCTGTGAAATATCTGCTTTTTCCCTCTGAAGCCTGCGTGTTGAAGCGGGCAAGCCTTAAGGCGCCGCATATTACAAAGAGTAAAGCTGCAAGCCATCCAATCTTCCCATAGGGCCTTAAAGCCCAGCAGTACACAAGAAGCCCTGGTGCAATTCCAAAGCTTATAAGGTCAGCAAGAGAGTCAAACTCCAAGCCAAACCTGCTTGTTGATTTCATAATCCTTGCAATCCTTCCGTCCAAGCCATCAAAGAGTATTCCAAAAATAATTGCATATGCAGATGAAATAAAAGCATTCTTTGCTCTTTCTATATCTCCTACTGAGTGGAGGGTTATTCCGTTTATGACTGACACAATGGAGTAGAAACCACATATGGCATTTCCTGTTGTACACAGGCTTGGCAATATATAAATTCCCTTTTTCATTTTAAAACTCCTATGATGGTTTTACCTGCTTTTACCGTTTCTCCTAACCTGATTTTCGTTTCAATCTCTCCGGGGATAAACATATCAGCTCTTGAGCCAAAGCAGATAAGCCCGAGCTTTTCTCCTGCTCTTACCTTCTGTTTTTCTGAAATCCGGCAAATGATTCTTCTTGCAATTATTCCGGCTATCTGTTTAACGACTATTTTTCTTCTGCCTGTATCTATAATTATAGAATTCTGTTCGTTGTCAAGAGATGCTTTATCTTTAAAGGCAGAAATAAATTTGCCTTTGTTGTAATTAATCTTTTCAACAGTTCCTGTAACCGGAACACGGTTTACATGGACATTGAAAAGAGACATAAAAATACTTATTTTTGTTACATTTTCTTTAAGATACCTGTTTTCATAAATCTTTTCAAGTTTTATTATCTTTCCGTCAGCAGGTGCAATTATCAGATTTTCCCCTTCAGGTGCTATTCTCACAGGATCCCTGAAGAAGAAAACCAAAAAGAAGGTTATAAGAAAGATAATAACTAAAGCAACATAATTTCTGCTGAAAATCAGGAGCAGAACAAATGCGGCTACAAAGGGGATAATGAAAAAAAAGCCTTCTTTTGCTATTGGGGAATGCATGTTACTTCAGAAAAATTCTTTATAAAAAGGTTTAACAGTTTATAAAAATCAAATCCCCCTAACCCCCTTTTTTTGAAGGGAGAAATTGGGGGATTATCGTGTTTTTAAAACTGAATGCTATTCACTGAATACTATTTACTTATTTACCGGCTTGCCTATCCAGCTCATCATCTTCCGGAGCTCTTTCCCAACTTTTTCTATCAAGTGTTCAGAGCCTTTTCTGGCAAGGGCATTAAAGACAGGCCTGTTTGCCTGGTTTTCAAGTATCCATTCCCGCGCAAATTCTCCGCTCTGGATTTCTAACAAAATCTTTTTCATTTCTTTCCTTGTTTCATCAGTGATTATTCTTGGACCTCTTGTCAAATCTCCGTATTCTGCAGTGTTGCTTATTGAGTAGCGCATATTTGCAATACCGCCCTCATATATAAGGTCAACTATGAGTTTTAATTCGTGAAGGCATTCAAAATACGCAATTTCAGGCTGGTAACCTGCTTCAATCAGAGTCTCAAAACCTGCCATTATAAGAGATGTGGCTCCTCCGCATAGAACTGCCTGCTCGCCAAAGAGATCTGTTTCAGTTTCTTCCTTAAATGTTGTTTCTATGATTCCTGCTCTTGCAGCGCCTATTCCTCTTGCATATGCCAAGGCAGTCTTTTTTGCATTTTTGGAAGCATCCTGATACACGGCAATCAGCGCAGGAACTCCTCTTCCTTCTGTGTAAAGTCTTCTTACAAGATGTCCCGGACCTTTTGGAGCAACCATTATTACGTCAATATCAGCAGGAGGCACAATCTGCCCGTAATGGATATTAAAACCATGGGAGAAGACAAGAACTTTACCTTTCCTGAGATTTCCCTTAATGAAATTTTTATATACAGCTCCCTGATGTTCATCAGGTACAAGCATCTGGATTATGTCTCCGGTTTTTGCGGCTTCCCCTGTGGTCATGACCTTCATTCCGTCTTTCTTGGCTTTTTCCCATTGCGGAGAACCCTCTATTTCGCTGACTACAACATTGAGTCCGCTATCCTTAAGATTCTGAGCCTGAGCATGTCCCTGGCTTCCATATCCGATTACAGAAATTGTTTTGTTTTTTAGCATCTTCATATCTGCATTTTTTTCATAATAGATCTTTGCCATGTTTCCTCCTAAAAAATTAATTTAATTTTTTATTTTTCCTTTTTAACTCCTCTGCTCATTGCAACACTTCCGGTCCTTGCTATTTCTTTTATTCCAATGGGTTTCAAAAGACCGATGATTGCATCAATTTTTTCATTGTCTCCTGTAACCTCAATTACATAGCTTTTGGGGCTTACATCTATAATTTTTCCGCGGAAAATATCCACTATCTCCATCATTTCAGTTCTGCTTTTGGAGTCAGCATTGACTTTGATTAAAACAAGCTCCCTTTCAACATAGCTTTCCTCAGAAAGATCTGTGACCTTAATAACATCTATCAGACGGCGTAACTGCTTAATAACCTGCTCTATTATCTGGTCGTCGCCTTTTGTTACGATTGTCATCCTTGATACTGAAGGGTCAGCTGTCTCGCCAACAGAAAGAGACTCTATGTTAAAGCCTCGGCTTGAAAAGAGCCCTGAGACCCTTGCGAGGACTCCAAATTTATTTTCTACAAGAATTGATATTGTGTGTCTCATAAATTAACTAATAACTTATGACTAATAAGTTATTTTCATTCAGTCAATCATCATTTCCTTTATTGACGCCCCAGCGGGTACCATTGGATATACCTTCTCGTCACGGTCAACCCTGAAATCTATAACAACAGTTCTGTCAGTTTCAAGGGCTTTTTTTATAACATCCTCAACTTCCTCTTCTTTTGTTGCACGAAGCCCAACAGCTCCAAAACTTTCTGCAAGCTTCACAAAATCCGGATTTCCGTGAAGGTCAGTTGCATAGTATCTGTTTTTGTAGAAAAGACTCTGCCACTGCCTTACCATTCCGTATGAACAGTTATTGAGTATAACAACTTTTACCTGAAGTCCGTAATGTACAGCAGTTGCAAGTTCCTGCATATTCATCTGAAAACTTCCATCACCGGTTATGTTTATTACTGTCTTTTTTGGCTGCGCCAGCTTTGCGCCTACTGATGCAGGAAGTCCAAACCCCATTGTTCCGAGTCCTCCTGATGAGAGAAAAGTCCTCGGTTCATCAAACTTGAAATACTGGGCAGACCACATCTGATGCTGTCCAACATCTGTACAAACTATTGCTTTCCCTTTGGTAAGCTCATAGAGCTTTTCAACTACAAACTGTGGTTTGATTAATTCATTTTTTTTATTATATTTCAATGGATGAGTTTTTTTCCACCCGTTAATTTCCTCAAACCATTCCTTTCTGTCAGGAAACTCTTTCAGACTTTCTTTCAGTTTGCTGTTCAATTCCTTTAATACTTCTTTTGCATCGCCAACAATTGGAATGTCAACCCTGACATTTTTGCTTATTGCTGAGGGGTCAATATCTATGTGGACTATCCTGGCATCAGTTGCAAACTTATCAACCCTGCCTGTTACCCTGTCATCAAACCTTGCTCCAACAGCAATTACCAAATCAGCATGGCTTATTGCCATATTTGCCCAGTAGTGCCCGTGCATCCCGAGCATTCCGAGAAATAGTTTATGTGAACCCGGGAATCCTCCCAGTCCCATCAGGGTATTGGCAACAGGAATTTGGGTTGCTTCTGCAAAGGAAAGGAGCTCTTTTGACGCTCCGGACAAAATAACTCCTCCTCCTGCATAAATTATAGGCCGCTTGCTCAGTTCTACTGCATCCAGTATTTTTTCAATCTGACCCGGATGACCGTGTATATTTGGATTATATCCTCTTATTTCAACATTTGAAGGGTATTTGAATTCTGCTTTTCCTGAAATGATATCTTTTGGCAAATCTATAAGAACAGGACCGGGCCTTCCTGTTGAAGCGACATAGAAGGCTTCTTTTATTGTCTTTGCAAGTTCCGAGACATCATTCACAAGGTAGTTATGCTTTGTTATTGTTCTTGTAACACCGACTATATCAGCTTCCTGAAAGGCATCATCTCCTATCATTGTGGTTGGTACTTGTCCTGTAAAGGCAACCATTGGAATAGAATCCATATAAGCTGTTGCGATACCGGTTACAATATTTGTTGCACCCGGTCCTGATGTTACAAGGCAGACTCCTGTTTTTCCTGATGCCCTTGCATATCCGTCTGCTGCATGTGCAGCAGCCTGTTCATGCCTTGTGAGAATGAATTTTATTGATGAATCATAGAGACTGTCATACACATCACAGAGCACAGCCCCCGGAAGGCCAAAAATATACTCGACGTCTTCCTTAACAAGACTCTCAATAAGTATTTCTGCACCACTTAATTTTTTCATCTTTTGTTTTTCAGCCTTAGTTAGTTATCAGCTGTTAGCTATCAGCGTTCAGCTTAATAAAGGGATTGCTTCGGTCATTTTGCTCCCTCGCAATGACATTATGACACAGCCTGATTGCTGGCATTCGCGAAGCAATATTTTTCTTATCTTAATCATTTCTTCTATCATTCCATTATTGCCCCTGTATTTGCAGAGCGAACGCATTTTGCATACCTTGCAAGGTAACCGGTTTTAATCTTTGGCTCCCTGAGTTTCATTTTCTCTTTTCTTTTATTAATCTCTCTATCAGAGAGCCTGAGATGGAGATTTCTTTTAGGAATGTCAATCTCAATGATATCTCCGTTTTTAACAATTCCGATTGTGCCCTTTTCCATTGCTTCAGGGGAAATATGTCCTATGCACGGTCCTCTTGTCCCGCCTGAAAATCTTCCGTCAGTAATAAGGGCAACTTTGTCGCCAAGACCCATTCCTATAAGTGAAGCAGTTGGAAGAAGCATTTCCCTCATTCCGGGACCACCCTTTGGTCCCTCATACCTTATGACAACAACATTGCCTAGTTTTATTTTTCTTCCAAGAATCGCCTTTATGGCATCTTCTTCAGAATCAAAAACCATTGCAGTACCTGTAAATTTCATACATTTTTTATCAACTGCCCCCTGCTTTACAACTGCGCCGTCTGGTGCAAGATTCCCTTTGAGGACGGCAATTCCGCCTTCCTTGTGGTATGGGCGGTCAAGGGGGCGTATCACATCATCATCAAAAACCACTGCTTCAGATGCGATTTTAATTATTGATTTGCCGGAGACAGTCGGGTTGTCAGAGAGCCTCTCTTTCAGTCTTGAGAGCACAGCCGGTATTCCGCCTGCATATTCAAGGTCTTCCATATAATGGTTTCCTGCCGGCTCAAGGCAGCAGATATGCGGAGATTCAGATCCAAGCCTGTCAAAAATCTCAAGGTCTATTTTAACTCCTGCTTCATGCGCTATTGCAAGAATATGAAGAACTGTATTTGTTGAACCACCAAGGGCAAGGTCAATTCTTACGGCATTTTCAAAGGCTTTTCTTGTCAGAATTTTTCTTGGTGTAATTCCTTTTTTTACAAGCGCAATGATTCTTTCCCCGCTTTCATAAGCCAGTCTTCTTTTTTTTGACTGCCCTGCAAGGGCACAGGCAGTTCCCGGAAGAGACATACCGAGAGTTTCAGTAACACATGCCATTGTGTTGGCAGTATAAAGACCCTGGCAGGAGCCCGGACCAGGACAGGCTTCAATCTCAAGCCTGTGAAGCTGGTCAACAGAGATTTCACCACTCTGGCATCTTCCAACTCCTTCAAAGGTATCCCTTACAAGGGAGAGCCTTTTTTTTGCATTTATTCTGCCTGTAATCATTGGACCTGCTGTAAGTAGTATTGAAGGAATATTCAGCCGTGCTGCTGCCATTAACATTCCCGGAGTTATCTTGTCGCAGTTTGTAAGGAGAACCAGCCCGTCAAGGGAATGGGCTTTTGTAACAGCTTCAATCATATCTGCTATTAATTCCCTTGAAGGAAGGGAATAACTCATTCCCTCATGCCCCATTGCAATTCCGTCACAAATGCCCGGGACACAGAAGATGAAAGAATAACCTCCTCCTGAATGCACTCCTTTTTCAATAAATCTTTCAAGGTCCCTCATTCCGATATGACCGGGTATCAAATCAGTAAAGCTTGAAACAATTCCAATGAATGGTTTTTTTAATGCAGAGGGATGAACACCGGTAGCGTGGAGCAGTGCCCTGTGCGGCGCCCTCTCAATTCCTTTTTTTATCCTGTCGCTTCTCATAATACAGTTTTTTCCATTTGAAATTTGCAACAAAAGGATTCAAGGATTCAGCTTATCAAGCGGCTTTGTAAACCTTAATCTCTGTTATGCCCTGCTGGTTTCTAATTTCCTTTTAAACTCATTGAGAATGGATTCCATTCTATCCTTTCCCTGCAGCTTGAGTTTTTTAATTCTGTTTATTTCTATGGTCTCTTCAGGAGACGGATATCTGATTTTATCAAGTTCCCTGAGTTGTTCCTCGTACTCTTTGTGAGATTTTTCAAGATTTCTGTACTCCTCGTTCTGTGACTTTAAAGTTTTTATAAGCGATTCTATGTCCTCCATATCTTTGACTCCTTATAAAAAATACTATCTAAGAGGTAAAGGTTTAATAGCTTGTAAAAATAATAATGGATTTTCTCTTATCACAAGGTAACAAAGGGAAGATAAAATTTCAAGAATAAAACAAGAATAAAAATAATAACATTTACAACCCTGCTAAGGGTTTATACATAAGTATTGCATCTTCACCTGTTTCAGAGTAATATTTTTTTCTAATTCCATAAACTTCAAAGCCTAATTTTTTGTACAGGCTTTGGGCTGGCAGGTTGGACATTCTTACTTCAAGAAATACCTCTTTTGACCCGAGCGCCCTGATTTTATTTAGAGAAAATCTCATCAGCTTTTCACCTATCCCTCTTTTAAGGTATTCAGGGTTTGTTGCAATATTTGCAATCTGCGCTTCTTCCCCAAGATACCAGAATACAATATAACCGAGTATGGTTTTAACCTCTGCATCCTTCGTCCTTACAATATAATTAAACGAAATTCCCTTTCTTTCAAGCTCAGCAATAAACATCGTTCTGGTCCATGGTGAAGGGAAAGATGTTTTTTCTATATCAAGGACTTCATCCATGTCATCATAGGTCATCTCGGAGAATTCTAAGCTGTTGCTCGTAATGACATTCAAGAGCTTTTCAATGCTTTCTTTTTAGAGTCAACTCTGCATCAGAGGGTCTCAGATAAATTGGTCTTACTGAAGATAAATCCTTTGGATAATCGTCATTTATAAGCTTCCTGTATCCGATTCCTGCAACTGTTGAAGCTGTTGGCAGACTCTGAGCCTGAGAGACAAAAACAGCCTTTTTCTTTAAAATCTGTCTTACCCTTTCTCCATAAACTTCAATTCCATTCCCTAAAAAAACAGTTTTAGTCTTTATATTTCTGCACATCTCTTCCACACTTCCTACAGTTTCTTCCTTTAACTGTAATAAATTGCCGTCTTTATCCCTTTTATAAAGGGCAAAATATACTTCTTTTTTTCTTGCATCAAGAAAAGGGCATATTACAGAATCAAAATCCGCTACTTTTTCAGCTAAAGCCATCAGGGTCGGAACTCCTATCAGAGGGATATTTGCTGAAAAGGCAATACCCTTTGCAGTGCTGATAGCTATTCGCAGGGCTGTGAACGAGCCTGGTCCAACGGAAACAGCTACACCATTTAAATCCTTAAAGGCAAGTTGCAGTGAGCCCATCAGACTGATTATTGCCGGCATAAGCTTTTCAGAGTGTGTAGCGTCAGTGTTGAGAGTGAGTTCTCCAAGAAGCCCCTCATTCCCAAATACGGCACAACTTCCTGTCTTTGTCGATGCCTCAATTGCAAGAATGTTCATGGTTTCTTTCTTGGTATTCAGAGATTAAGTTCAAATGTCAAAATTCAGGAGTCAAAGGTGAAAGCCAAAATAAACTCAATGTAAAAAAGCAGGGTTGAAAAACCCCGCTTTGTATGATTACTTAACTGATAACCAGATTTTTTGCAACAGCTTATTCTTTCATGTTCTTTCAAAGGTGTGTTTCTACATTCTGAATACCCTGTGCGGAAGCACGGGGATGAAAGGTTGCAGGGAATCTCTCTCATTCGTAGAGGTATTAGGTATATAAAATATGTTTCACCTTTCATACAAAGTTGTTTGACTTTTTGGGATTTTATTATATTATCAAAAACAAAAAACTATATATTCCATTATGCGACATTTTAAAAAATCAGTAAGGGTGATAACAATCTAACCTTTCATCTGTGACCTTTTAAATAAGGAGTTGTTATGTCAAAAGATTTTAAAATCAGGTTCTGGGGAGTCAGGGGGAGTATATGTACTCCCGGGGAAACAACATTAAAGTACGGTGGCAATACTCCTTGCGTGGAAGTGAGATGCGGAAATGAGATTTATATTTTTGATGCCGGAAGCGGCCTGAGGATGCTTGGGAAGAAAATCGTGAAAGAACCGGTTAAAGAAATAAATTTTCTTTTTTCACATTTTCACTGGGACCATATTCATGGGTTTCCTTTCTTCTTGCCTGCATACAGCAGGAAATTTGTTATCAATATGTATGGCGAGTCAAAGCTTTCCTATTCCTTTGAACAATTATTTTCAGGGCAGGTAATATTCCCTTATTTTCCTGTTTCCCTCAACCAGATGGACTCCAAAATCAACTTCATTGAAATCAGAAGGGATGGTGTAATAGATAAAGGGGATGTTAAAATAAGGATTGGCCAGCTAAATCATCCCGGAGGATGCCTCGGATACAGAGTTGAATATAATGGAAAATCATTTGTATATGCAACAGATACAGAACATTATAACTGCATAGACCCATTAGTTTTAAAAATTGCAAAAAATGCTGATGTGATGGTTTATGACTGCAACTATACAGATGAGGAATATTCAGGTGCAAAGGGTTTTCCCAGAACAGGATGGGGCCATTCCACATGGACTCAGGGGTTAAAGCTTGTAAAGGAAGCAGGGGTGAAAAAATTTATTTTATTCCATCATGACCCTGACCACGATGATGATTTTATTAATATGCTTGAGAAAAAGGCTCAGGCTGAATTTAAAGAGTCTTATGCTGCCTATGAGGGAATGGAGATAGAGCTTTAAAAATTCAAAAATAAAGAGTTTGAAGATAGGATTGAGCAAGTTTTTGGAACTAAAAACCAAACCAATGCAGAGTTTTTCTGAAACAGAGCATAACAGGCTTCAGGAAGAAATTAAGCTTCTTTCACACAATCTTAAAGAGCTGAACCAAATAGGCGTGGCTCTTTCATCTGAACATGACCACGATAAGTTGCTTGAGATGATACTTCAAAAGAGCAGGGAGATTGCATCCTCTGACGCCGGGTCTCTTTATCTTGCTGAAGAGAGCGAGGAGGGCGGAAAGGTTTTGCGTTTTAAACTTGCTCAGAATGACTCCATACAGGCTGAGGCTTTTAAGGAATTCACAGTTCCTATTGACAGAAAAAGCCTTGCCGGTTTTGTTGCAGAAACAGGAGAGATATTAACCCTTGATGATGCATATCAGATTCCAAATGGAAAAGAATATTCTTTTAACAGCAACTTTGATGAAAGGTTTGGATACAGGACAAAATCCCTTTTAGTTCTTCCAATGCAAAATAATCTCTCGGAGATAATTGGAGTTCTGCAGCTAATTAACAGGAAGAAATCAAAGAAAACAAAGCTTACTCCTGATAGTGTAGAGGAAAACGTAGTTCCTTTTGACCAGAAATCAATCGAGCTTGTAAGCTCCCTTGCAAGTCAGGCAGCAGTCTGCATTGAAAATAACCTTCTTTGCAAGAATATTGAAAGGCTTTTTGAGGGTTTTGTGACTGCTTCTGTAACAGCAATTGAGCAGAGAGACCCTACAACCTCGGGTCACTCAGCCAGGGTTTCAATCATGACTGTGGGGATGGCAGAGCTTGTTGACAGGGCAGACAGAGGAAAGTTCAGGGATATTAAATTTACCAGAGAACAGATAAAAGAGATAAGATATGCGGCAGTTCTTCATGATTTTGGCAAAGTAGGGGTCAGGGAGAATGTGCTTGTAAAGGCTAAGAAGCTCTATCCTTTTGAGATGGAGCTTATAAGAAGCAGGTTTGATTTTATAAAAAAGAGCATAGAGAATGAATTTCTCAGTAAAAAACTTGAATATCTTCAGTTTCATCAGGGTGAAAGCTGCAAAGAGGTGTTTGAGCAAATAGATTTTGAGCTGGCTGAAAATTTAAAAGAAGCAGAACTGTGTTTCCAGAGCATCAGACAGGCAAATGAACCCACAATAATACCAGAAGGAAGGTTTGATGAAGTACTTGAGATTGCAAGGAAAACATACAGGGATATGGAAGGAGCTGTGTCACCATATCTTTTCTCAAATGAGATAAAAAATTTATTAACAAGGAAAGGGAGTCTCAATGAGCAGGAGCGTCTTGAAATAGAATCACACGTAACACATACATTTAATTTTCTTAGTAAAATTCCATGGACAAAAACTCTGAAAAATGTACCGTCAATAGCATATGCCCATCACGAGAAACTGAATGGTGAGGGGTATCCGTTGAGACTTACTTCTCCCAGCATCCCAATCCAGTCAAAAATGATGACCGTTTCTGATATTTTTGATGCTCTTACAGCTTTTGACAGGCCTTATAAAAAAGCAGCAGATTTTGAAAGAGCCCTTGATATCCTGAAACTTGAGGCGAAAGATAATCATCTTGATGGTGCCCTTGTTGAGATGTTTATTGAGGGGAAGATATATAATCTGATGCGGGAATATAAGGGATAGAAGCTTTAAGTCTGAGGCAAGGCATTTTCTTGCCTCATACTTTTTAGATTATTTAAATCTGGTAATCCTGAAACAGCACTCATTGTCGCCTGAAGGCATATGCTTTACCCTCTGCCATTTTGCTACCTTATATTTCTCGCCCATTACACAATCCATGTCACAGATTGCCTCACAAGGGTCGCTCATCTTATATTTTTTAGTGGCTTCGAAATGAGGGCATACTTCTAAATGCTCGTACCAGACAGGCTCGCCATTTTCTTCTTTTTTATCAACCCATATCTTCCACCCAAAAGTAGGAAATATATTTACTTCAGCCATCATAATATCTCCAACATCTTTGCCTTTAAACTGGGCTGACCTTTTCTGGAAATTTACTTCAAAAATTTTTTCATATATCTCTTTTCCCTTGTCCTTTCCATAAAGTTCAATCAGGCTTTGAAGAAGCTGGGGAAGTTTCAGAGCATATTTGTCAATCAGCATCTCTCTTTGCTTTTCCCAAGGGATTTCTTTACCTTTTTCGATGGTCATGGGCTAACTCCTTCTTAAAAATTGATTACAAAGATTTCAAAAAAGATTACAGAGATTTTATAAGAGATTACGCAGATTGTTGCTCTGGTCTTTTATCTGTGTAATAATTTTTCAGTCTTTCCACTCTCTGATTTTGAAAATACATTCCTTTTTTTCATCACCCATTCTTGAAAGAACTTCCCATTTTCCTCTTTTGTCTCTTATGGCAAGTTCTACATCATAGTCGCAGAGAAAATCGCAGGGGATTTCACTTAATCCCATCTTTTTTGTCAGTTCAAGGAACGGACATTTTGTAAGATGTTCATAAAACACTTCTTCGCCGTTTTCCTGTTTCTGCTCTATCCAGAGCTGGAATCCGAGCACGGGAAAACTTACAAGCTCTCTTTTCATTAATTCTGCTACCGGGAGTTTTCCGCCAGGAAAATTTTTTCTGATTCTTTTTATTCCCTCATCATAGAGCTTTTTAAAAACTTCTTTGCCTTTTTCCCCGCCAAGAATCTTTTTTAAATCAAGATAGAGATTTATTTTTTCAGAAGCCAACTGGCTTGCCAGTTTTTCCTTCTGAACTTCAATTGGTATCTGCTCAGGTGTTGGCAATTTCATAATCTTATCTCCTTGAAATTATAGTTTATAGTTTGCAAAAATTTGTTTTATGGAATTTTCTTGAATTAGTTAGCACACGGTTTATGTCTTGTCAAATTTTTTAATAAAGAGAGAAAGGAAAATGCAGTAAGCCAGATTCCATTGCTCGGGGATATTCCTTATCTTGGTTATTTCTTCAGGGCAAATAAGGTTAAGAAAAGCAGGCATTCTTATTTTTTATAAGAGGGTTTTAAACGGCTATAACCTCTTTTATTTCAGGAACCTCTTCTTTCAACCTTCTTTCAACGCCCATTTTCAGGGTCATTTGAGAGCTTGGACATCCGGCACAAGCCCCGAGAAACCTTACTGTTACTATTCCGTCCTTAACATCAACAAGCTCCAAATCTCCTCCATCAGCCCTCAGGGCAGGTTTAATAATATTAATGGCTCTTTCCACCTGTTCTCTCATTTCAGTAGCTCCCTGTTAAATTTATCATAAATTATTTTAGTGTTTATATTTATATAAAATTTAATGGTAAAAAAAATATTTGTCAAAATAATTATTTATATTCTCAGGGATTGTTTTTGTTTCAAAGAATCAAGTAGGAAGAATAATATGAAAGCGGAAACAAGATTAAGCAGGACTTGAGCAGAAAGAAAATATGTTATTCCCAATATAGAATCAAGGGTTAATTGCAAAGTTCCCCTGTAAATGAATGCAATGGTCCACTGAAAAAGAGTTGAGGCTGTTACAAGAAGGGCTTGGGCAGGAATATTCTCAAGGAGCACAAAGTTTTTAATATTTTCAGCAAGCAAGCCCACAATCATTAATGAGAAAGTGTTGGAACCAATGGCTCCTCCTGAAAAGATATCAAGGAGCATCCCTGATATAAAGCCATAAACGATACCTCTGGATGATTCAAAGAAAAGACTTGCGTAAATGGTTAATGAGAGAAAAATATCAGGTTTTATGTTTGTGTGTAAAAGCGACGGAAAGATATTGGTTTGAAGAAGGATTGCAAGAAACAGTAAAACAGAAAATATAAGAGCCATAGTTCACTGCCCCGAGTTTTTCTTTAGCTGCTCAATTTCAAGTTGATGGGGATTTTCAAGAATCAGTAGTTCTTCCAGATGCGACAAGTCTGCAATCGGAGCTACATCAGCATTCAGAAAAAAACCAGAGGAATCTTTTTCAACTCTTAGTATTTTCCCGAGAGGAAATCCTCCTGGGAAAACACCCCCAAGTCCTGAAGATAATACAATGTCGCCTGTTTTTACATCAGCGTTGTAATCAAGATATTTCAGCTTGCAGGGATTTCCGCCCTGAAAAACACACCTGTCTCTTGTTCTCTGTATGATGGCATCTACAGAAGAGTTTGGATGGGTAATAAGATAAACCATGGAGAGGGATTTTGAAACTTTTACAACCTTGCCAACAATCCCTTCAGGCAAAACAGCCACCATATTTTTTACAACACCGCTTTTTGTTCCCTTGTCAATAAAAACTGTCTCTGACTCACTTGATGCTCCCCTGAAAATAACTGAAGCCCCTGAACTCCTTATTTCTGTGTTTCTCTTGAATGAAAGAAATTCTTTGAGCGTCTGGTTCTCTTTTCTTAACTCTTCAAATGAGTATTTCAGTTTTTCCAAATCTTTCAGCTTTTTGCGAAGGATTAAATTATCGCTTTCAGTATCTACAAGAAAGATATAACCGTACCAGTACCCTTCTATCTCTTTTGTTATTTCAGTGATTACCTTTTCTACGGGGGAGAAGATGCTGAGGGCAGAAAAATAGATGTCAGTGGTGTTAAGGAGGAAAAAAATCCCGTATATCAGGAGTGAAAAAGGCAGAATTATTTTATTTCTGTGCTTACGTAAAAATTCAAGCATTAGGATTCAGGGTTTAGTTCTGAAGTGCAACCTTTTTTAAGAGGTCAAGAGAATCCAGCGCTCTTCCTGTTCCGAGGACTACCGCAGAAAGGGGGTCCTGAGCCATTTTTATTGGAAGCCCGGTTTCTTCCTTTAAAAGAATATCAAGTCCTGAGAGCAGGGAACCTCCTCCTGCAAGGATAATTCCTCTGTCCACAATATCTGCTGCAAGCTCAGGAGGTGTTCTTTCAAGCGCGATTCTCACAGTATCAATTATTGTATATATTGGTTCTGCAAGGGAACTTTTTATTTCTTCATCTGTTATGGAGATTGTCTTAGGAATACCGGCTATTAAATCCCTTCCTTTTACTTCAATTGTTTTCCTTTCCTCCATCGGATAAGCAGAACCGATAGCTATTTTTATCTGTTCAGCGGTTCTTTCACCGATCAACAGGTTATGCTTGCGTTTTATGTAGGAGACAATGGCTTCATCCATCTCGTCTCCTCCAACCCTGACTGACTTGCAGTAAACAATTCCAGAAAGAGATATTACAGCTACTTCAGTAGTTCCTCCTCCTATATCTACAATCATATTTCCCGAAGGTTCTTCAATGGGCATTCCGGCTCCTATTGCAGCTGCCATCGGTTCTTCTATCAGATAGACCTCTCTTGCTCCTGCCTGCTTGGCTGAATCCCGGACTGCCCTTTTTTCTACCTGTGTTATCCCTGACGGAACTCCTATGATTATTCTTGGCCTGACAAGTGTATTTCTGTTGTGCACCTTTCTTATGAAATATTTAAGCATAGCTTCAGTCAAATCAAAATTAGCAATTACTCCGTCTTTCATAGGTCTGACAGCTATGATGTTTCCGGGAGTCCTTCCCAGCATCTCTTTGGCTTCTCTCCCGACAGAAAGAACACGGTTTGTATTTTTATTTATTGCAACAACTGAGGGTTCGCTTAAAACTATTCCTTTTCCCTTTACATATACCAGGGTATTTGCAGTTCCAAGGTCTATAGCCAAATCATTGGAAAACTTTCCTATAAGATAATTAAGAATCATTTTCACCTCTTCACGATTTTATCTTTCGATGATATAAGTTTGAATTTTAAAGCTTGCATTCAATAAAAAAAGTTTTTCATAGCTTTCAGGCTTAACCTGAAGCTGCTCAGTATATAACAGGTAAGGAGAATTATCAATCTGATAAAGAAATTTTGTCAACTCTTCAGCAGTTACTCCTTCAAGAGAAAATTTTACAGATACTTCCTCATAGCTGCCAATTTTGTTAAAATAAGGTTTCAGGTTTTGCATCTTGCCATTAAGCTTCAGTGTTTCAATCTGACTGAGAATATATGAGGCAAGGTTAAAGCTTTTGTCCGGAAGCCTTCCTTTGAAGGCTGAAAGTCTTGAGTTAAGCTTTTCGTATTCTTTCTTTATTGCTTCTATCTTTTTTACGCTATCAAGATTATTCCTGAATTTTTTTTCGTTCTGGGCAAGGGGTTTAAAGAGCGAGACAGAAAATATCCAGTACAGAAAAATAATAACAAGAAAAGATGTTATTCCTGACAGAAGATAAATGTCTCTTTTTGAAAGCTTGTCAAGTTTTAATAGTTTTAATAATTCCATTGTCAGAGATTCAGATTATATTTAATTTAAATTAATATCCAGAGTGAATTCAGCAATGTTTTGAATCTGGTTCATCTGGATATTGCTTATCTTTATATCTTTAAAAAGAGAAGATGATTTCAGAATCTTTTCCAGTTTGTCCACGGATTCAAGGTTGTCGGCTTCTCCTCTTATCTCAAGCTTTTTTTCCCTGAAAGAGAAATCAAGTATTTTAACCTTGAAATCCTTTGGGATGATTGTACTTAGTTCTCTCATTACTTCAAGAGGAGTAGATTTTATTTCCATTACCTGCCGGAACTTTTCGAACTCCTCATTGATTTTCCCTATCTGTTGTTCAGCCTGAGCTGCGGCGTTGACTACTTTGCCTGAGGGTACCATTTCGTGGTAAACAGAGGCTATTTTGTCCTCTAATTCTTTATTCTTTGTTTTTTTCTGGAACAGGTCAAAAGCCAAATTAAATATGCTTAGAATTATGATGGCAGCTGCAAGAGCGCTGGCATATTTAATGTTTGTTTTTATCCTTTTATCAATAAATTTAAAAACATATTCTTCCCTGCGCAGATTTATTCTTTTGAGCTTGTCGTCAGTTTCGAGGTTTGTAAGCCCAAATGCAATAGGGAATACTGAATAGTTCAGATGTGACAGATTCCCGTTTTTTTGGGTATCAGAGGATAACTTTGGTATTAGTAATTGAATTTCAGCATTTAAACGGTTATGCAAAAAAGTGCCGATGCCTTTAATGCAGGAAGTTCCTCCGCTTAAATAGATTTTATCTATTGAATATTTGCTCTTTCTTGCAAGAAAAGAGTTTAGTGAATAGGATATTTCTGATGCAATTTTTTCAAATGCTTTTAAAATGACCTGAGTGGCTTCTGACGGCTCTGCTGCAGTAATGTCAACATCAGGGTCTTTTTTCAGATTTTCTGCTTCTTCAAAAGAGGCTTTAAAGTGCTCTCTGAGTTTTTCTGTCAGAAAGTTTCCTGCTTTTGGTATGGTTCTGTTATAGAGAAAATTCCCGTCCCTGAAAATATTGATGACAGTGTTTTTGGCTCCAATCTCAATATGGCATATTACTCCGTAAAGGCTTCCAAGCGAAGACTTCAAAGCACTCAATATTGGAAAAGAATCAATGGTTACGAGCTTTGGTTCAATTCCTGCAGCATTCAGAACTGAAAGGTGGTTTGATATGTTGCGTTTATGGACACAAAAAGCAGTTACCGTTGAGCCTCCTGAGTCACCTCCGTTGCTTAAAAAGTCAACCAGTGTTTCATCAGTGGGAAAGGGGAGCGACTGCTCAATCTCAAATTTTATTATCTGTCTGATTTTTGCAGCATCTTTAAATGGGAGGGTTGCCTCTCTCACCATTGCAAATTTAGACGGAATAGATGATATATATTCGTCAGAGACCAGGAGATTTTGCTCAATTGCATCTTTCAGAATCTTGGGAATATCTACTTCCTGTTTTGGAAGTCCCGGGTCTGCTGTTTCATCAGTTTCTAAATGAGGGATAGGTTTTTCAATAAATTTTGCAGTGGATATTCCTCTTAAGCTTTTTGAAAGCTGTACAAGCTTGATTGAACTTGAGCCTATGTCTATTCCTAATATTTTTTTAGGCACTTTAAGGTATCCTTTTGATAATATTTTTCCTGTTTTGTCTTGTTTGTTTTGGCAAGAAAATCAGTCATATTTTTAATCTTTTCACTATGCTAAGAAATAGCAGTGAAGTCAAGCTAAAAATAGGGGCTGTCGGTTTCTTTATACTTGACAAAACTTGTCATATATATTTTAAAATCTATCCATGAAGATTTCATCAAAAGGATATTACGCTATAAAAGCTTTACTTGACATAGCAGTTAATTTTACAGGAAAACATATCCCTCTGTCTACTATTTCTGAAAGGCAGCATATCCCTCTTAATTACCTTGAACAGCTTTTTGTGAGACTGCGGAGGGCAAAGATAGTTCAAAGCATGAGGGGACCAAAAGGGGGGTATAGGCTTCTTAAAACCTCTAAGGAGATTTCAATCAAGTCTGTCATAAAGGCGCTTGATATCTCTATGGCTCCTGTTTTCTGCGTTGATGAGGACCATGCTGAAAAAGCCTGTGAGCATCTGAGCGGTTGCATTTCCTATATTCTATGGAAAAAAGTAGGAATACAGATAACACAGCTTCTAGAGTCAATAACCATTGCAGATTTGATTGCTGAGGGAGGAAAGACAAAAACAAAAGGGGTTCTTGACCACGATTACATATTTTATATCTGATATTTAAGAAATATTTTTTGATTACAGAGATTTTTTTAAAAGATTCCGGAGATTTTGAAAATCACAGTAATCTGAATTTAATCTTTGTAATCTTGTAATAAAGGAGTAACAAAATTGAAGAAAGTCTATTACTTTGACTATAACGCAACAACTCCGGTGCATTCTGAAGTTCTTGAGGCAATGATGCCGTTTTTCAAAGAGAGTTATGGAAATCCGTCAAGCGTACATACCTTTGGAAGAGAGACAAGGGCAGCAGTTGACAGTGCAAGGGAAATGGTTGCTAAAATTCTTGGAGCAGATGCTTCTGAAATAGTTTTTACCAGTTGTGGTTCTGAATCCAATAATTTAGTTTTAAAAGGGCTTGTATCTTTTCACTGCAAAGCAAAAAATCATATCATAACTTCCTGCATAGAACATCCTGCAATATTGAGCACATGCAGTTTTTTAGAGGAATCAGGATACAGAATCACATATCTGCCAGTGAATGAAAATGGAAGGATAAATCTGTCAGAACTCAAAGAGGCAATTACTGACCAGACCCTGATAATATCCATTATGCATGGAAATAATGAAATAGGTGTAATCCAGCCAATTTCAGAGATAGGGGGGATTGCAGGAAAAAACGGAGTTTTTTTTCATACAGATGCTGTTCAGACAGTAGGGAAAATACCAATAGATGTTAACAAAATAAACGTTGACTTCCTTTCACTTTCTGCACACAAGTTTTATGGTCCAAAAGGCGCAGGTGCGTTGTATGTAAGAAGAGGAATAGATATGCATCCTCTGATTCACGGAGGCCATCAGGAGAAAAGCAGAAGAGCAGGAACTGAAAATGTTGCCGGGATAGTTGGTCTTGGAAAGGCTTGTGAAATCGCAATGAGAGATATGGACGAGGAATTCAGGCACCTTGTGAGCCTTAAGGAGAAATTCTGCAAAGGATTAATGGAAAAAATCCCAAAAATAAGAATCAACTGTTCTTATGAGAACTGCATGCCAAATACCCTTAATGTAGGGTTTCTTGCAATAGAAGGGGAATCTCTTCTCATAAACCTTGACCTGAAGGGAATAGCAGTATCAACAGGCTCTGCCTGTTCGTCAGGTTCTGTCGAACCATCTCATGTTCTGAGAGCAATTGGTGTTCCTGTTGGATATATTCAGGGTTCTTTGAGATTCAGCTTCGGGCGTTTTACAACTTCAGAGGATATAGATTATCTTCTGGAAATTTTACCTCCGATTGTTGAAAAACTCAGAAGCATGTCTCCATTGTGGGATGGGTGATATTTAATTTTTTCTCAGATAAAATCTTCTGGTTTTTTAAATCCAAAAAGTATACTATCCCCTGATGATATGGTGTGAAATCCTTCCTGAAAAGGACAATAGAAATGCCACAAGGCAAAGGCTTCTTCTACTGGTTTGACAAGTTTTGCAAGGGTGTCCTTATTTTCTGCGGGCTGTTTTTCTCTATAGTTGCAGGAGCTGCCGGCGGAGTTGTTGGAGCATATCTCAGGGACCTTCCAGCAATTGAAAAGCTTAAGGTTTATGAACCAGAAAAGGTTGCAAGGCTTTATGATGACAGAGGAGAAGTTTTTGCAGAGTATTTTGTTCAGAGAAGGATATTGATTCCTCTTGATCAGGTTCCAAGGGATCTCATTAACGCTCTTCTTGCAATAGAGGATAACAACTTTTACAGCCATTTCGGAGTTGACTGGAGAGGAATAGCAAGAGCTGCAATTGTTAATTTCGCATCAGGGAAGATAAGAGAGGGCGGAAGCACAATTACTCAGCAGCTTTCAAAAGTTCTTTTCCTTAATCCAGAGAAAACACTTGAAAGAAAAGTTAAAGAGGCTTTAGTCGCGCTGCAGCTTGAAAAAAAATATACAAAAAATGAGATTTTAGAACTCTACCTGAACCAGATTTATTTTGGAAGCGGCGCTTACGGGGTTGAATCAGCAGCACTTACCTATTGTGGAAAGCATGCAAAGGATTTGAATACTGCAGAATGCGCTCTTATAGCAGGGCTTCCGAGACTTCCAACTTTTTATTCTCCATTCAATAATTATGATATAGCAAAAAGAAGAAGGGACATTGTTCTGTCAAGGATGGCTGACCTTGGATATATTTCCCGCCAGAAAGCGCAGGAGTTTTCAAAAACTCCGCTAAATATCAAAAAAGAAAAAAGATGGGAAAGCAAAGCGCCATATTTTTCAGAATATATAAGACAGTACATTGAGAATACTTACGGAGCAGAGTTTCTCTACAAGAAGGGGATTAAGGTCTATACTCCGCTGAATCTTAAGATGCAAAATGCTGCTAAAAAAGCGTTTGAGAAGGGTTTGATGGAGATATCAAGGATAAAGAGGTTTAAAACCGTTCCTCCTGAACTGAGGGATATGATACTTGAGGAATATTCAAAGCCTGACGTTTTTGAAAAGGATAAACTTTATTACGGAGAAGTAACTGAGACAAAAAACGATTATTTCCTTGTTAAAGTCGGTGAGTTTTACGGAGAGGTAAAAAAGGGGCAGTGGGAATGGACAGGTGCAGGTTCTGTCCGAGAAATTGTTAGAAAAGGTGATGTTGTCGGGCTGAGCCTTTTTGAAATAAGAAAGGGAGGAGAAATTTTATTTAATCTTGAAAACCATGTTGAGATTCAGGGTGCTGTTGTTGCCATACAGCCAAGCACCGGATACATCAGGGCAATGGTTGGTGGTTTGAATTTCAATTTCAGCAAATTCAACAGGGCTGTGCAGGCTAAAAGGCAGCCGGGGTCAGCATTCAAGCCTTTTATATATACAACAGCTATTGAAAACGGGTTTACTCCTTCAAGCATAATAATGGATACCCCTGTTTCTTTCAGAGGAGCAGACGGGAAAACCTGGACTCCTGGAAATTATGATGAGAAATTCAAAGGTCCGACAACACTGAGAACTGCGCTTGAGGAATCACGCAACGTGGTTGCCATAAAGCTCGTTGACAAGATTGGTGTTGGCAAGGTTATTTCAACTGCAAGGAAAATGGGAATTGAAAGCACTCTTGAGCCATATCTCTCATTAGCCCTGGGTCCTTCTGTTGTATCTCTTCTTGAGATAACATCTGCTTATGGAGTTCTTGCAAACCAGGGACTCAGGACTTTGCCCATAAGCATTTTAAAGATAGAAGATTCAGAAGGGATGACAATAGAGGAGAATTATCCAAAAGTGCAGGAGGTTTTGAAGCCTGAGGTTGCCTATGTTATGACAACCCTGATGCGGTGGGTTGTTGAGAGAGGAACGGGAAAGAGGGTGAGCGAACTCAAGATGCCTGTTGCAGGAAAGACCGGAACAACAAATGACTTCAGGGATGCCTGGTTTGTCGGTTTTTTACCTGATATGGCTGCAGGGGTATTTGTAGGATATGATGACAACAGGGAAATAGGCTACAAGGAGACAGGAGGAAAGATAGCAGCGCCAATATGGAGTGATTTTATTGGTGCCTGCTTTAAGCCTGAGGATGTAAAAGATTTTTCTGTGCCTGAAGGGGTGGTGTTTGTTACAGTTGACGCTGACAGCGGGAAGCCAGTGAGCAAAGATTCTCAGAACGGGCTTGTGCAGGCTTTTATTAAAGGGACAGAACCCGGGACAGGAGCAGAGGAGGTTTCAGGAGGCGGGAGCGAGACAGCAGCCAAACCTGAGAGTCTGCTGGATGAAGGACTGTAAAAGATAGGCAAAAGGCAAAAGTTATGAGTTAGAATGAAGTGAATAGTATTTAGCTGTAGCTGCAGAGCCTTGCTCTGCCTTTAAAAATTAAAAACTTAAAACTTTCTACGAAGGACTAACAATAAAAAATTATGAGCAAAAAACGGGTTATAATCTTTAGCAATGGCAGGATTGGAGATGTAAACTTTTACAGGAAAATTATTAAAAAAAATGACCTGATTATCTGTGCCGATGGTGGTCTGAAGTTTGCAAAAAAGCTCGGATTGAAACCTGATGCTTTAATTGGAGATTTTGATTCATTAAAGGAAAAAGAAATTCTTGAAGCTGAAAGAAGAGGAGCAAGGATTTTAAAATTCACTCCTGAAAAGGATAAAACAGATACACAGCTTGCCCTTGAATATGCCATTTCATCGGGTGCAAAAGAGATAATAATGCTTGGTTCTCTTGGCGGAAGAATTGACCATCTGCTTGCAAATCTGCATCTTTTGAAATTGGGAACTGAAAAAGGTGTTGAAATCAGAGTTGTTGATGAGAATAATGAAATAAGGCTTATAGACAGTGCAATAACTTTCAAAACAAAAAGAGGCGAAACATTGTCTCTCCTTCCTTTTAGTGATAAAGTTACAGGAATCTACACTGAAGGGCTGAAATACAGCCTTGAAAACGGGACAATGGTTTCAGGCAATCCCTATGGTGTGAGCAATGTAGCAGTTTCTTCAAAAGTTAGAATAAAAATCCGCTCAGGACTGTTGATGATGATTAGAAATCTCAAACTCTAATTACTTTCCTGTGGATAGGAATAAGTAACAGTAAATGAGTCGTGTGGGTCGTAGGTTTCAAGGTATGGTTTCCCGCCAAGGGTTAGCCATCCGTGGCCATCAAGCCTGTCATTGTTTTTCTTGACTCCAAAGTTCATCACAACTTTCAACCCTGCTTTGTTCAGAAGATAATAAAGCACAAGCGATCTTTTAAGACATGTTGGGCGAAAAATTGAAAATCTTCCATACAGGACTAAAGTGGTTGCATCCACTATCCTGTCAATTTCTTCCTCTGAAAAATTATCTTTCTTTTTTTGGGGAGTGAGTATTTTCATTAGTTTTGGAAGGGATGAGATTTTTACCATAACTGGAAGGACTATTGTAAGAAGAAGTATTTTTAGCAGCAGAGTTATACGGGGGAAAATATTTCTTCCCTTTTTCTGAAAAACAGCCATAAAAAATTTTTTCTTCTCTC
>Ga0156233_122_pt1 | contig 74180 bp, 68 predicted proteins | sample RifCSPlowO2_12_FD_107880 | JGI IMG/M metagenome (GOLD analysis project Ga0156233, IMG submission 107880) | Candidatus Schekmanbacteria bacterium RIFCSPLOWO2_12_FULL_38_15
TAGAATCACCCTTCAGCTCAATACGGTTAAGGACTGATGCTGCAAGAAGGTTCAAAAAAGTTGAAAATGCAACAGCAATGATATGGAAGCTTCTTAGTGTTGCAGAAAAGAGGTTTCGCACTCTTAAAGGATACTGGTTATTGGAGAGTGTTTGTGCAGGTGAACGATTCGTCAATGGTATAAGGGAAAACAAAAAAGTGTGTCTTGAAAGGAAAGCCGCTTAAATGAATTTACACTCTTATTGACAAAAGCTCCTCAAATTTATTTTATGTTATTTTTTTTAAATATAGTTAAAAATTTCTAATAATATCTCAAAAAATGAGATTTTTTCTCTATACCTTTGCTGCCGGCCTATTAGAAGTACTTAAAAAGATTACAAAATCTCTGATCCAACTATGGACAACTAAGCCAAAATACCAGCTACCTGCCTGCCGGCAGGCAGGTAGCTTAACTTCGGGAAAATGTCATTAAAATTTTGGGGTATTGCCAGTAACGTCAAATAAATTATTGACATAATTGAAGCTAATTCAATATAATATAGTTCTATCTAGTAAACTATTTAATATGAAAGGAGGTGAAATTATATATTAAATTTCCGTCTCTTTAAACAGCTACTAAGTAAAATAAACTAATTAGATTTTGAAAAAGGAGGACGTCGTGAAAAAGATTAATTTTTTAAGTATTCTTATTATGGTAACTCTCTTTTCAGCATGGGGATGCGGTCACAGTTATAATTCAATGGTTAATTCAGGCGTAGGTATTGATCTTAAAGGTGATGCCAAGTATGAGATTTTAGGAGATACTGAAGCAAAAGCAGAAGTACTCTCAATCCTTGGAATATTTAATATTGGTGCTGAGAAAACAGGTAATTTCCCTGGTGTGTCTGGACTTTCGGGCCTTTTGGGAAGCGGTAAAACTTTATGTGAGCAAGCAGCAGCATATAAAGCTATAGAAAATTTTGAGGGCGCAGATCAAATTATATCTCCTCGCTTCAAAACCGAAGAAATGAACTACTTCGTTTTTGGAAAATATTCTTCAACTGTTAAAGCAAAGGCTGTTAAAATCATAAAATAAATAAAATCCTTTGGGTAGAAAAAGGCTCTATCTTGTAAAATGAGAAGGTAGAGCCTTTTCTTTTTAAGCTATGAAACTATTTTTTAATATAACCATAATTTTATTAGGGCTGGTTATAGGGTGTGGGACTAAATATCCTCTGCAATTCACACCAATTAATCCTGCTGATGGATTCCATTTTTCATATACAGATAATGATACTGGAATTGAATTTATGTTGCTTGAGGCCGGAAACTTTACTATGGGTTCACCGGAAAATGAAGAAGGAAGGGATAAAGACGAAGGACCGCAGCATACGGTTTACATAGATTCTTTCTATATAAGCAAATACGAAATCACGCAGTCCCAATGGAAAGAAATTATGAATAAAAATCCTTCACATTTTAAAGGAAATCCACTTTTACCGGTAGAAAATGTTTCATGGAATGACGTTCAAGAGTTTATTAAGCGCCTTAACAAAAAAACAGGTCTCCATTACAGGCTACCTACCGAAGCAGAATGGGAATATACCTGCCGGGCTGGAACGCAGACAGCATTTTTCTCCGGCAAAGAAGAAAAATTCTTGAGCGAATATGCATGGTTTAACAACAATTCAGCAGGAGAAACACACCCTATGGGAACAAGAATGCCAAATCAGTGGGGCATTTATGATATGCACGGTAATGTGAGTGAATGGGTTGAGGATGGAGTTAGAGGATATCTTTCAAGAACCGAATATAATCCCAAAGGTTCTCCAAGTTCTGTTAAAGCCATTCACAGAGGTGGTTCCTGGCTATATCCTGCAAAGCTGTGCAGGTCGGCAAACCGTATGATAAATGACAAAGACTTCGCAACACACATAGTTGGTTTTCGTATTGCTATAGATAAGGACAATATTGGTCTTAAGTCTCAATAAAATTTAAATTAATATTTCTCTCGTTTATACTTGGGTGACAACAATTTATGAAAAAGTTTTCTATTATCATTATCATAGTTCTTTTTTGCAAGCTATTAACTCCGGTTTTGGTTTTTGCCGCAGAAACTGAAGAAAAGGTACAGGATAACGACAGCAGTTCTTCTCCATCTTCAATTCTTAAAGAAAATGAAAAGGATATTTTTGATGAAAAAGAGCTTTCAAAACGGGGAGGATTTAGACCCTGTGTTTACAGCCTCTGCCTTGGCCCAAGAATAGGACTTGAATATAACGAAGGAAGAAAGCTCCGGAGCAGTGAATCAATTTGCTGGATACCATTCTTTGGCTGGGCTTTGCATATTCTGAATGCATATGATGCATATAAGGGAAAGGGAATGTCAGAGGTCGTTGCTGAGGAAGGACTTGATGAGTAATCAAAAAAGCTATAAGCAGTAAGCTATAAGCTTTTTTAATTTTATTTTTTTACTTACAGCTTACAACTTATAGCTTATAGCTTTTAAAACATTTCCCTCTGCCCATTAGCAGGGACAGGTATTCCTAAATGTTTATAGGCGAGTCTTGTAACCATTCTCCCGCGTGGAGTCCTCTCTAAAAATCCTTCCTTAATCAGGAATGGTTCATAAACATCTTCAATTGTGTCCTTTTCTTCGCTCACAACAGCAGAGATAGTTCCTACTCCAACAGGACCTCCATTAAACTTTTCTATAATTGTTATTAATAATTTCCTGTCAAGGCTATCGAGCCCCTTTTCGTCTATTTCAAGCATCTCAAGCGCATTCTTCGCAGCATCAATATCAATCCGCCCGTCTCCTTTTACTTCTGCAAAATCCCTTACTCTTTTGAGAAACCTGTTTGCAACCCTTGGGGTCCCTCGAGACCTTTTAGCTATCTCGCATGCCCCATCATCAGAAATTTCTATTTTCAATATTCCAGCAGACCTTTTAATAATTGTATTTAATTCATTATGGTTATAATATTCAAGCCTGTGTTTTATTCCGAATCTTCCCCTCAAAGGAGCAGTCAGCAAACCTGTCCTTGTTGTTGCACCTATAAGAGTAAAATTGGGAAGCTTAAGTTTCATTGACCTTGCTGAGGGTCCCTGCCCGATGATTATATCCACCTGAAAATCCTCCATAGCAGGATAGAGTGTCTCCTCAACTGCGCGGTTTAAACGGTGGATTTCATCAATAAACAGAACATCATATTCCTGAAGATTAGATAGAATTGCAACAAGGTCTCCCTGCTTTTCAAGAACAGGTCCTGAAGTTGTTTTGATATTTACCCCCATTTCTTTTGCTATGATGTAGGCAAGGGTAGTTTTGCCAAGACCCGGAGGACCCCAGAAAAGGCAGTGGTCAAGATGCTCATTTCTTGCTTTTGCCGCCTGAATGAACACCTTCAGATTTTCCTTAACATTTTCCTGCCCAATGTATTCATTCAGGGAAGCGGGCCTGAGATTCAGGTCAAGGCTCCTGTCTTCTTCAACTAATTTTTTTGAAATTATCCGCTGGTCCATATTTATTCTTTAAGTTCAAATTTCAAAGCCCAAATGCCAAATCAAGTTCAAACGATAACTTGCTAAATATGTTTCGCCATTGCCTTCAATGATTCCTTCAGTACTTCTTCAACTGCAACTGATTCTCCGCTGGTATCGCATCTTTTGAATGCTTTATTCGCAGCTTCTTCTGCCTCTATTTTAGAATATCCAAGGTTTGTAAGAGCAGAAATGACATCATCAACAATATGGTTCCCGGCAGAAACCTTACCCTCCGCAACCTGTTTTTTATCCAGAGGCAGCAACTGCATTTTTTCTCTCAGTTCATAAACAAGCCTCTCAGCTGTTTTTCTGCCAACCCCGGGTACATTGCTGAGCGTAGCAAAGTCTGAAGCCACAATCGCTTTTTTTAAATCAGAAGAGCCGATTCCTGAAAGTATGTTGATTGCAAGTTTTGGACCTATCTTGGTAACACCTATCAGGTGCTCAAACAGCACCTTTTCCTCAAATGTAAAAAAACCAAAAAGAGAAATTGCATCCTCTCGCACATGGGTGTGAATCTCCATAAAAACCTTCTCTTTCTCTTTTGGCAGCATATAGAAGGTTGAAAGCGGTATAAGCACATGATAACCAACTCCGTTGACATCTATTATTATTGCATTAGGAGTTTTTTGTTCCAGCACTCCTTTAAGCGTAGCGATCATAACTTTTCTCTAACCTTTCCCTCAGAGAAGCGTTGTGGATATGGCAGATAGCAACTGCAAGCGCATCTGCTGCATCTTCAGGTTCCGGTATATCAGAAAGTCTGAGAATCGCCTGTACCATTTTTTGTATCTGGTATTTATCCCCCCTGCCATAACCCATAACTGCTTTTTTTATATGAGTGGATGAGTACTTGAAAACAGGCAATCCGAGATTCGCAGCCGCAAGTAAAACCACTCCGCTTGCATGCCCGAGTTTCAGCGCAGCCTTTACATCGTGGGCAAAAAAAATTTCTTCAATCGCAACAGCATCAGGCGAATGTTCTTTTATGATTGATAAAATGCCATCATAAATTTTTTTCAACCTTTGTGAGAAATCCTCTCTTGAGGATGTCTTTATTGCTCCGGAACAGATATAGAGCAGGTTCTGCTCTTTCTCTTCAGCCAAAACCAAGCCATAGCCTGTTCTCACTGTGCCGGGGTCTATTCCGAGAACCTTCATTTAAAACCTTTTTATAAGTTATTGTTAAAAGTTCAAATAGCAAAATCCATTTGAGTTTCGCTTTTATAATTTTTCCATTTCCTCAGCAGATATATCAAAATTCGCATAGACCTTTTGAACATCATCGTGGTCTTCAAGCGCTTCCATCAAATGAAGCATCCTTCTGGCTTGTTCACTTTCAAGTTTAACAGTGGATTTTGGAACCATTGTAATTTCAGCAAGGGAACAGTTTATCTTTTTATTTTTAAAAACATCTTTCACCTTTTCAAAATTATCAATGTTTGTAATTATTTCATACATCTTGTCCTCATGCCTGAAATCCTCTGCGCCTGCCTCAAGTGCCAGCTCCATCATCTCGTCTTCCTTGGCTACTCCCTGATCAACAAGAAGGAGCCCCTTTTTATCAAATATCCATGAAACGCACCCAGCCTCACCCATGTTTCCACCATATTTAGTGAATACATGCCTTAGTTCAGCAACTGTTCTGTTTTTGTTGTCGCTTGTAACAGTAACAAGGATTGCGACTCCTCCAGGACCATAACCCTCGTACTCTGAATCTTCATAATGTACTCCCTCAAGCTCTCCTGTTCCTTTTTTTATTGCCTTCGTAATGTTGTCCTGAGGCATGTTCGCTGCTCTTCCTGCTGCAACTGCAGATCTGAGCCTCGGGTTTCCTTCTATATCTCCGCCGCCAATCCTTGCCGCAATAGTAATTTCTTTAATCAGTTTGGTGAAAACCTTCCCCTTCTTAGCATCTTCCTTAGCTTTCTTGTGTTTTATTGTGCTCCATTTAGAATGACCTGACATTTTCTTTCACCTCTCTTTTTTCTTTTGGTTCAAAAAATTTTTTAATTGTTGAGGCTATTTCCTGTAAACGTTCCAGCTCCCTGATTTTCTTATGTTCCTCATCAGTTAAATAAAAAATCTGAATAGCCTGGTTACCCTCTGTTACTATTTTTGCAAGGTTAATATCGAGCCTGAGTTCAGCCAGTATCCTGGTTACATCATATAATAACCCTATTCTGTCCTGAGCGTGAACTTCGATTATCGTGTAGGAGTTAGACTCTTCATTGTTAATCTTAATCTCTGTCGGCACACTTATTGCTCCATACCTCTTTCTCATTATATATTTTCTTTGCCGCTCAACCATCTCTTCTACATTCTTCTTTCCTTCAAGAACAAGCGCCAAATCTTCTTCAATCTCCATCCACAGTTCATCATCTTCCGCAGCCTTCCCTTCGCGGTCAGAACACTGAAGCGTATCAACTGCAACTCCTTCGCTGTTGGTATAAATTTCTGCTCCGAGTATCTGAATCCCCTTTGATGTAAGAACTCCGCAGGTCTTGGAAAATGACCCTATCCTTCCCTCAAAGCAAACAAGAAAATCTGAATACCCGACCTTGCTGTTATGAATAACAGAACTTGTAACTGTTTTACCCTTCATTTCTCTGAGAAGCTTATAATGAGTATATATCCTGCTTGCGAGCGTTCCGGTGATGTATCTTTCAGGCAGGGTATCAAAAAACTCAACAACCTGTTCTCTAGTCAATGTCCCTTCTGATTTATTTATCACTTTTTCAATTATACTATTTATCTTCTCCCTGTATTCAGCAGTATAATCTATATCCTCATAAAGCCTCTTTGTAAAATATTTATATGTTTTAAAATATAGCCTGCTTACCAGTTCACTTCTCCACTCATTCCATGCATATGGCGACACAGCATTAACATCTGCATACGTCAGTATCATTAACATCTTTAAAGTCTCAAGGTCGCCAACTGTTTTAGAAAACTCTTTTATTGTTTTCTCTTCAAGGAAATCCCTTCTTTCAGCAGTATGCATCATAAGCACATGATTCCCGATAAGTGTTAAGACTTTTTCCATATCATCAGGGCTTATATCCATTCTGTTTAATATCTTTCTTGATATATCAGCGCTTCTTGGAACATGCCCCTTTCCGCCAACCTTTCCTATGTCGTGCAGCAGGACTGCCAGTCTCAAAAGGTCTTTTCTTTCAATCTCCCTGTAAACCTTACAGAATATTGATTCTCTCGGATTCTGTTCCTCAAGCTCATCAAGCTTCTCCAAAGCTATCAAAGTATGTTCATCAACAGTATAATGATGATAGATATCAAACTGGACAAGGCAGTCAAGCTCGCCAAATTCAGGAATAAATCTGTCAAGCACCCCTGTTTCATGCATCTGTCTTATTTTTCTTGAAATCTGTTTTTTTGAATTCAGGATGCTCAGGAAAAGCCTGCCTCCTTCCTTCCCCCATTTAAACTCACCATCTGTTTTTGTCACCTCTTTTTTCATTGTCTGAAGCAATGAATCGCTGATATTGTATCCATGATTCTGAGCTATTTCAAAAACCTGCAGAAGCTTGACTGGTGAGTTCTGGAACACATCTGTATTGTTCCTGGCAACATAAAGGGAATCATTTATCAGGACAAAACCTTCTTCAAGATTTCTCTGGCGGAAAACAGAAAATATTTTTCTTCCATCTGCATCGCTCTTGCATGTCTTTTTAATAAAATCAGTACAAATCTGCGAATTTATCTTTGCATGAAAATAATAATCTTTCATAAAATGTTCTACAGCAGGCTTGTTGCCCTCATCCTTGTATCTGAGATGTTTTGCGATTTCTGTCTGGAACTCAAAACCCAGAATATCATTTTTTCTTGATGAAAGGTAGTGCAGGTCATTTCTCACTCTCCACAAAAAGTTCAGCCCTCTCTCAATAGCCTCATGGTCTTCCTGGCTCAAACATCCGCACGGCACCAGTGCCTTTATACAGTCAACTTTATATACAACCTTTCCTATCCAGTATATTGTGTGAATATCCCTTAAACCCCCTGGACCATCTTTGATATTTGGTTCTAAAACCTGAATAGTCCTTCCTGACTCTGAATATCTTTTGTTTCTATCAAGAACTTTCTGCCTCAGGTAAAACTCGCCTTTTCTGTGAAGAACCCTGATGTTAAAAGTTTTACTAAAGGAATCAAATAAATCCTTATCACCTGTTATAAACCTTGCTTCAATCAATGATGTCATGGTTTTAAAATCGTTTTCAGCAAGTTTTAAGCAGTCTCCAACTGACCTGCAGCTATGGCCTAAATCAAAGCCTAAATCCCACAGGATATGGAATATGTCCTCGCTTACCGTCTGTATAAATTCATCAACCCTGTTCTGATAAAGAAACATAACATCAATGTCAGAAAACGGACTCAGAGACCCCCTTCCGTATCCGCCTACAGCCGCTATGACGCACTTTGAATGCTTTGAAGGGTCTTCAGAATAGCTTTTTGAAGCAAATTCGTAGAGCTCAGTTATTATTCTGTCTGAAAGGCGGCACAGAGATTCAACAATTTCCCTTCCGGTTGCTCCGTTGAGATGCCTCTCTCTGATAGCCTCCTTTTCTCTGGCAATAATCTCCTTATAGTAATTGACCTTGTCTTTTTTAAAATCTGATTTCTTTTTGGAGTCAGTCACTTCATATCCTGTTATATGGATTGCTTTTTTCCATTTTAAATTTTAAAAGCAACTCTTGCGGTTGCCCATCATTAGGGCAGGTGCAAGACCTGCCCCTACAAATTCTAGATTCCTGCTTTCGCGGGAACGACATATAGCACGGGGTTCTAAATTTCTAAATCCCATCAACCATACCGAGTACAACACCTAAGCTCTCTGCATAAGATTTCACGCCTGTAAAAATACCTTCACTGATTTTTGTCCTGTATTTCTCAGAACCAAGCAAAGTCTCTTCTTCAGGATTGCTTATAAAGGAAATTTCAACAAGTATGCTTGGCATTTTTGCTCCGATTAACACATAAAAAGGAGCCTGCTTTACTCCCAAATCTTTTGTGTCAGAAAAATTTTCATTAACAGTCTCAACAAGATTTTTCTGCACAATGCCTGCTAATTTGCTTGATTCATTTATCTTTGTATTAAGAAGTAAATCATTTAGTATTCTCTGAAGGTCGCTCATATTCTTCATAGAGATGGCGTTTTCCCTTGCTGCGACTTCCATTGCATCAGCGCTTGATGAAAGATTTAAAAAATATGTCTCAATCCCTTTTGCTTCCCTTCTTCTGCTTGCATTGGCATGGATTGAAATAAAAAGGTCAGCTTTTTTTACGTTTGCTATTGCCGTTCTCTCCTCTAAAGGAATGAAAACATCGCTGTTTCTTGTCATAATAACTTCCCAATGGAAATTTTCTTCTATCGTTTTTTTTAACCTCTTTGCAACATCAAGAACCACGTCTTTCTCAGCAAGCCCGTTTCGTCCGATAGCGCCTGTATCCTTCCCTCCGTGACCAGCGTCAATCACTATCCGCTTAATCTTTAAACCCAATTGTTCAGGAAGGGTAAGATGACTATCCCTTGTTTTTTCACTATTGTCAAAATTTGCTTTGCCAACTGCTTCATCGCTTCCATAAAAGTCCAGAACAATCCTGTCAGGATTCTTAAGTCTGAATACTTTAAATGTTTCCAGACTTTCCAATTCCATAACTATTCTCACTGTTGTTGGTTCAAAATAGCCGCTTCTGATTTTTTTTAAAATCCCGTCCCCTATGGAAATAAAATTATTTTTAATTTTCGAGTCTAACCAGGCTCCGGATATATCCACATATACCCTGTCAGGGCTTTTTATTCTGTGATATTTAAACTCTGCCTCTCTTTCAAGGTCTATAGCTATTCTGGTATAATTCTCACCTGAATATTTTCTGATATTGATAACCCTGACAAGATTATTTTTAGTATTTTCTTTTTCATATGCGCCATTGTCTTTAGATTGATTAGCAAAGGTTTCATTGATAACATCTCTCGGAGAGAAAGACAAAAGAGTTGTCAGGGCAAAGAATAACAGGAATACAGGTTTTAAAAATCTTATCATTTTTAAAAGAATTGGCTACCAATTTTAATTAAATTTACCATCAAATTTTGCCTGTTGTCAAGGTATTAATAAATTGCTGCTTCATAGGAAAATTTTAATTTTATTTAAAACAAAAAAAAAAGCGGTGATTAATTTTCTTAACCACCGCTTTTTTATTAAAAGATTTTTATAATTTTACTTCTTTAAAGCCCTTCTTCCAAAAATTCCTGCTCCCATTAATCCAAAACCTAAAAGCAGAAGTGTAGAAGGTTCTGGGACGGGGACGACCATATTAATATCGAAATTTCCTCCTGACAACGTTGCAGGGCTAAATAATAAATCATTGTTGCAGTCAGGAGAAAATCGTGTAACGAGTGTTGTGCCGTTACCCGGGTTCCCAAGATCTGAAAGAAAAACCTTAGCCCCAATGACCCAGGTAGCCCAGCCTTTTTCAGTCAGACCTGCATTAACATATTCAAAAATGGTTGCATCACCCTCATGTGTCCCTGAACCTACATTAAATTTTGTGTATTGTGTAGCTCCTTGAGGAGGATAGCCATTTGGATACCCTGCAGAGCCTTGATCGTAAACCCAAGTGGCGCCACTTTCAATTCTCCCAGCACTACCTCCAATGGTTTTAATTCCATATTCATATACAAAGTCAGAAGCAGGAGGGTAACCTGAATTAATATCAATAGCAATATCGCCTGGATTAAAATAATGAGTAGGCCAGCCAAACATGCTTCCAGGATACCCTGTAGCAGGCATAGAGGTGACAATTGCAAAATAGGCATAGGTGGCGTCATTGTCAAAATACATAGCCTCAACATCAAAAGCCTCTCCTCCTGATGGAATAGGAGGTCCAGAAGTTGCCCAATCTGCTACAACATAATTAGCAGTTGAAGTGTTTAACGTTGGAGCCCATAAATTATTAAAATTCCCGCCTCCATCAACACTCAAAGTAATTCCAAAATGGTCAGTTAAAATCGTTGCATCTGTTGTTCCGCTTAGAACAAAGATTAAGAAAAACATACAACTTAATATTAGTCTTTTCATTTCTCCCCCCCCTTTTTTTTGTTTTTGTCTAATAAAATTTAAAAAAATTAACTGTTAAAAACAATCAATCAGTCAATTAATATGCAATTATTATGCCAAAAAATCTTTTGTTTCAGTTAATTATTTAATTACTTGATTTATATGCAGAAATTGCATTTAAAGAGAAAAACATTCAAAGAATAAAGAGCCTTGACTTTTTAAAAGTGTTCAAAAATCCAACATATTATTTTATATTATTTTTGTTATTTTTAAAACATAAAATAGGATAATAATTAAAATCAATATGTTAGTATTTTTTTTTATATATTTTTTCTTTAAAATCTGTTCATTTTTCCGACAGTTTTCCTCCAAAGGTGCTTACTGCCCAAACCTATAATTCTTTATCGTTCTAAACCAAAGTGTCAAGGGGTTACGGCTACCGTCTCATGCTTACAGCGTGGACAACAAAAACCATTCGGCCAGCGCAACTTAAAAAGATAGTCACGGCAAGCTTCTTCAGAATTGAACCTTGTCTCAAATTCAAGAAGTGTTTTGGGATAATCTTTCATTACCCCAGAGGGTAACCTCTACATAACCACTTCAATCCATCATTTTATATCATTTCCATTATCTTCTTTAAATCTTCTGAATCAAATATTTTTATAAGAACATCTAATATCTTCCGGTAACCCTCTTTATTATTAAATTTTAACCTCATGGTAACACTGTCACCTTCAAAATTCTCAGGAAGTTCAACTGATATTTCATCTGGGAGATTAAGATGTTTAATATGATTTTTTATTTTTCTCTCAAACTCTTTAATATGAGGGTATCTTTTTTCTTTTAAGAAAGATAGGATGAGCTCTGCTTTTTGATCCCTGCTAACCTTATCTTTTATAAGAATTTCATTGATGCTTTTGCCTTTAATCAAATCAGATATGCTGATGTTATCTCTTCCTGCAATTTCTTCTAAAAGAGTAAGCAATTCATTAACTAAATTAAACCCAAGTTCCAGTTTTTTCACCAATTCAAGAATAGGTTCCTGATCTTTATATGATAAAAAAGATAGTTTTGATAATATTTTTACATTATATTTTTTTGCAATTCCTAATTCTCTGAAACCATACAAAAGATTTTGCAATGAAAGATATTTATTAAGGATAAGGAGGCTCTTCGCAAGTCCAAGCAATGGTAAATAAACTTCAATTATTTTTTCTGATTCAATATTTAGTTTTTCCTTTAGCTTAGAAAGGAAATTAGAAATCTCAATACAGTTTATCTCCCGGGAATGAAGATTTTCTAGGAGGCTAAGTCGTAAAGCCTGCTCATCATCAAGTTCCGTAATTTTAAAAATATGGGCAGGGACAAAATCGATTCCAAGCTCATTCAGGGCAATTACTCTCTTATAGCCTGAAATGATTTGCAATGGACTATTTGCATCTTTTCCCCTTAAAATTAAAGGCGTAAGTAAACCGATTTCTCTGATTGATGCCTTTAGTTTTTCAATTTCTCTTGGAAAAGACATGGAAAAGGTATCATTTTCTGTATCAATATTTTCTAATCTTACTTTTTCAGGAAAAGTTACTTTTATCATTATTCCATCATTATTATTTAAGTTAAGGCTCTAAATTAAATACTAAATCCTAATATCTAAATCCTAAACAAATTCAAAATTCAAATATTCTAAATTCAAAACAGTTTTGGACATCAGGATTTTGGATTTAGATATTGTTTAGAATTTAGGATTTCGAATTTAGGATTTAATACGTATTCCAATGGTATTCCCGCATATCTTTTACCTTCTTCAATCTTTCCTCTCTTGAAGCATCCATCTGCAAAAATTCTACATTTCCTCTCAAGTTCCCTTAACACAGCATCTCTCTGTTTAGGTGTTAACCCTCCATTTGATAAAAGTTTTTCCAGCGCGCTTATCCTAAACCTATCCATTCCCCAGTATTTTTTAGAAAGCTGGTCATGGTGACCTCCTCTTTTTATGATTAGTTTCTCGTCTAAAAAACAGACAGGAAACTCTTTGCTTATTCTAAGCCACAGGTCATAATCTTCACACACTTGCAAAGACTCATCAAAAAGCCCGATTTTATTAAAAACTTCTCTTTTTATCATAACAGATGATGCGCTTATTATGCAAAGAGGCAGACTCCTTTCAAAAATATCACCAGAATATTTTATATGCTTTTTCATTTGGTTTGCTCTTCTCCCTTTTCTAATCCATATTTCATCTGTGTAGCATATCTTTGCTTCTTTATTCATTCTGAAAAAGTCCATCTGTTTTTCTAATTTTCTTTTTTTCCACAAATCATCTGAATCAAGGAAGCTTATAAAATCTCCCTGTGAGTTGAGCACCCCTTTGTTTCTTGCAGCAGATACTCCTTGATTTTCCTGATAGAAATATCTAATTTCTTGGCTTGTGTTTTTTATTGTCTCTTCTGTATTATCTGACGAGCCATCATCAACAACAATAAGTTCAATATCTTTATAGGTTTGTAACAGAACAGAGTTTAAAGTTTCAGCTAAATAAAAAGTTCTATTATAGGTAGGTATAATGACGCTTACTTTGTGATTCATCATATTTTTCCATTATCTTTTTCTATGAACTATAATGAGTTGATGTTATAATGTCAAATGACAAGAGGAGCTAAAGTGGATGATACAATAATAAGCCCGGTTAAAAACAGGAATGACCCTGAACTTCCCGAAAGAGTTATCTTTACTCCCACACTGCAGATTGCAGGAATTCTGTTGAGACTGAGTAAATGGAAAGTAACAAGGTTCAGGCGATTTGACATAACCCTTCTTGCAATTTTAAAAGACTCACAAGGTAAAATAGCGCTTGTCGGACCTGGAATGGGCGCCCCAATGGCAAGTGCAATCATAGAAAAAGTGATAGCCTGCGGAGGAAAAAAGATTTTAATGGTTGGCTGCTGTGGTTCGCTAAGCAGGAATTTAAAAATAGGAGATTTTTTTATACCTGAAAAAGGAATAAGCGGGGAAGGAACATCACAACATTACCTTAAAGACAATGAAATTCCTCTTCCTGATAAAAAAACAATCAAAGTATTAGAAAAAACTTTTATTGAAGAAGGATTAGATATCAAGAAAGGAAAAATATGGACAACTGATGCCCCTTATCGTGAAACTAAGGATAAAGTAATAAATCTTGCAAATCAAGGAACAATGGCAGTTGATATGGAATTTACAGCCCTGTGCTCTGTTGCAGCATTTCGAAAAATCCCTTTTGCAAGTCTTATGATTGTTTCTGATGAACTTTTTGACTGCAGATGGAATCCAGGGTTTTCTTCTCAGGTATTTAGAAAAAGTTTGAAAGCTGGTTGCAGAACTGTTTTAAAAGTAGCCGAGAATCTGATATATTGACAGTGTATGGTTGTAGAAAGTAATATTTTCTTATGAAAAAAAATGGCTTTAAACTTTCAGGTTCTAAAATAGGGATTGTTGCCACATTACTACTGTTTGTAATCTGCCTTCTTCATGGTCCAAAAACTAATATTACTCTGATTGAAAGACTTGAATTAACCTGGCTTGACACACTGTTTAAGCTCAGAGGGAAAAAGAATCCAGGAAATGAAGTAAAGATAATTGCAGTTGATGATAAAAGTATAACAAAACTTGGTAGATGGCCATGGGACAGAGCAAAATTTTCAGAACTAATTGATATTCTCATTGATGCTAAAGTTAAAGTAATAGGTTTTGATATTATTTTCAGTGAGCCTCAGATAACACAGGAACAAAAAAAATTAAACGAACTGGAGAAGTCTTTTAAAAAACTTAACCTTCAATCTCTGAACAAAGATTCATCAGTGTTTTATAAAAAGATAATAAATTCGTTAGAAGCAATTGACAATGATAATCTCCTCGGAAATTCCTTTAAAAAAGCAGGAAATGTGGTGCTGGCTGTTGCCCTTGACCCGGAATCAAGGGTTGAAGAATCAAAAGCCGCAGAAAATGATGTTTTAGAGAATTTGAGCCGCTTCTCTTACTTTTTAACTGAAGACCCTGGTCTTATAGAAAATGCTCTGCAACCCCCTGAAGCCAGAACTGTTCTGCCACCACTTATCCCTTTTATGGAAAAAGTTCTATCAGTAGGAAATGCACAGGCAATTATAACAGACCTTGATGGAATCTCTAGAAAGGAATCTCTGGTAGTAAAATACAGAGACTTTTACTATCCTCCTTTTGGGCTTGAAATAGCAAGGGCATATCTTGATATTCCTTTTGAAAAGCTGAAAATCATATTTGGTCAAGGGATTAAGCTAGATAAAATTTTTATTCCAACAGATGAAAGAGAAAGATATCTTATCAACTTCAATGGACCACAGAATACTTTCAAGTATTACTCTTTCTCTGATGTCCTTGATGGAAAATTTCCAAAAGAAGAGTTTTCAGGAAAAGTTGCTTTGATCGGATATGCTGCTACCGGCTTAGGAGATAAATGGGCAACACCATTTCAAATAATGTTTGGAGTTGAAAAGCAGGCAACAGTAATAGAAAACATAATCCACCAGAATTTCTTAAATCGTCCTGCAAATGCCTTTATCTTTGAAATGCTGGCTCTTTTAATCTTAGGAGTAATATCCTCTGTAATACTTCCAAAGCTATCCCCTCTTAACAGTACTTTTTTTTCAACAGGAATGATTTTTATTTATCTTCTTTTTACCGTCACGCTTTTCATCTTTTACAGCACATGGATAAATGCTGTGTTTCCAACATTAACAACATTATCCTCCTACATTGTAATAACCTCCTACCGCTTTCTTACTGAGGAAAAGGAAAAAAGAAAGATAAGAGGAGCTTTCCAGCAGTATTTAAGCCCTGAGGTGGTACAGGAAATAATAAAGGACCCATCAAAATTAAAACTTGGAGGCGAGGAAAAAATCCTTTCAATACTTTTTTCTGATGTCAGGGGTTTTACAACTATCTCTGAAAAACTAAAACCGGATGAGCTCGTAAAACTCTTAAATGAATACTTCAATGCTATGACAGAAGTTATAACCAATATCCACAAAGGAACACTGGATAAATTTATCGGTGACGCCATAATGGCATTCTGGGGAGCGCCAGTTGACTTACCAGACCATCCTCTAAGAGCATGCCTTTCAGCTTTGGGAATGATAAAAAAGCTTAAAGAACTTCAGGAAAAATGGATTCAGGAGGGTAAACCAAAAGTCGAGATAGGAATCGGAATCAATACAGGCATGGTAGTAGTTGGCAATATGGGTTCAGACAGCCGGTTTGACTACACGGTAATGGGAGATTCAGTAAATTTGGCATCAAGGCTCGAAGGATTAACCAGGACTTATGGGATAAATATAATAATAAGTGAATTTACTCTCAGCACATTAGAAAATGAATTTGTAACGCGGGAACTTGACTGTGTTAGAGTAAAGGGAAAGGTTAAACCTGTTAAAATTTTTGAATTGATTGATGAGAAACCATTATCTTCTGATAAATCTGATGTTATTGAAATTTTTCATACAGGGCTTAAATCTTACAAGAAGCGGTCCTGGGAAAAAGGAATAGAAGAGTTTCAGAAGGCTCTGAAAATTGACCCGGATGACATTCCTTCCAAAATCTATTTAGAGCGATGTATTGCTTTTAAATCAGCCCCTCCACCAGATGATTGGGATGGAGTGTTTACAATGAAAACGAAGTGAAGCAGTGACGACTATTCACTTTACACCATGCTTTATTAATTCCAAGTCTTTATCAATGTTGAAATCGGGATCCTGGCGTATAGTATGGCATCGTTTACATGTACGCGGCATACCGCAGGTAGGACAATCTTTTGTAATGCCGGTAAGAGAGGATAACTTTTTGTCCGGGCTTGCATCAAGATGGTCTCTGCCGGGTCCATGGCAGCTTTCACACCCAACTTCTTTCAGGTAAGGTGTGTTCTCTTCATCTATAAACCCCGAAGCCTTTCCATAACCTGTAGTATGGCATCTCAGGCAGCGAACGGTTTTTTCCTCGTTTGTTTTCACGAGTGTCTCAAAACTTTTCGCATGCCCTGTTTTACTCCATGAATTATATTCATTCTTATGACAGTCTCTGCATACCTTATCCCCAACATATGAAGACATTTTAGTTTCTGGCGCTGATTTGAGAAGGACTACATTTTTATTTTCTTTTCTCAACTCTTCATCAATCTGAGCAAGAATGGGCATATGGTAGATTGATTTAAGCTTCATGCTAAAATTAAAATTTCTGTCATTTTCTTCATTATGGCATTCAAGACAGACTTCTTTTGATGGTGTTTTCAGGATAGTTTTATTTCTTTGAATTTTATTAATATGCTTTGCAAAATCAGGATGGCACTCATCACATTGCGAACCTTTTTCTTTATTTAAGCTTAAATCATGACATTCGGCACAGATTTTTTCAGAAAATGTTTTTACATCTTTCCAAACTATATGGAGACTTCCGGGTCCATGGCATGACTCACATTGAACATTGGTTAGCGTCGGTGTTTCTTTTATGTTTTTAAACCCTGACTCAGACCCAAAGCCAAGGACATGGCATATTACACATTTAGATTCATATTCTTTTCCCCTGGAGGTCAATGAAAGAAAAGCCTTTGAGTGACGGCTCTTTTCCCACTGGAGATATTCTTCCTGATGGCACGGAAAACAAGTTTTGCTTCCAACAAAAGAGGCATTTTTGAAAAATAGCTCCTCAAATGCTTTAAACTGGAGTTTGTCATTACCTCCTCCCATTGTGTAGTATGGAAAAAATAATGACAGCAGAGAAAGGGTTATGACAAGAATGTTTTTTTTTAAAAACATGACTTTTGAATCTTTCCGCAGCAAGCTAGGGGAAATCCACTTACTATGCACTTTCAAGGAATTCTTTTAACGCTTCAGTCCAGTTTCTGAATACAAATCCGGTATTAGTTTTAAGTTTATTACAGTTCAAAACAGAATTCGCAGGTCTTTTGGCAACCCTGTTGGATTCATCTGATGCAATGGGCAGAATTTCTGTTCTGATTTTTTTAAATTCTTTTATCTTACGCGCAAATTCATACCACGAACATTTCCCACTATTAGCAGCATTGTATATTCCCTTGCAATCTTTTTTCAAAAGAGCTCTGATTGCTTCTGAAAGGTCTTTTGTGTACGTAGGTGAACCAACCTGGTCATTTACAATTTTTAGTTTATTTTCCTTTGCTGCCGTATCAATTACAAAACTCACAAAATTTCTTCCTCTCATTCCATAAAGCCATTCACTTCTGATGATTAAAAAGTTTTCACAAGTCTTTTTTATGAAATTTTCTCCTTCAAGTTTTGATTTTCCGTAAACATTGAGAGGATTTGGCTGGTCATCTTCATCATAGGGGGGTTTTTTAGTTCCATCAAAAATGTAATCAGTGCTGATATGCACAATTTTAGAACCGAATTCTCTGCACGATTCAGCTATATTTTTAACTCCATGCGCATTTACCTTAAAAGCATGCTCACTATTTCTTTCACATCCCTCTACGTCAGTATAAGCAGCCGTATTGATAACAATTTCAGGAGAAATTTCTTTTATCTTGTTTCTTGTTAAAAATTCATTAGTTATATCAAGCTCCTCTTTTCCATAAGGAATAACGTTAAAAGAACTTTTTAAACACATTGCTATTTCTGAACCGAGCATACCTTTTGCACCTAAAAGCAAAACTTTCATATCGCTTATCTGTTTTTATACATCCTTTCATAGTATCGCATATATTCACCACTTTTTATTTTTAACCACCAATTCCTGTTTTCTTTATACCAGTTTATTGTATCTGAAATTCCATTCCCAAAGTCATACTTAGGACTCCACCCTAATTCATTCTTTATTTTGGTTGAATCTATAGCATATCTCCTGTCATGACCAAGTCTATCCTTGACAAACTTGATTAAGGATTCCCCCTTACCAGTTTTATTTAAAATAAGTTTTGCTATATCTATATTCTTCTTCTCGCAATTACCGCCAATGTTATAAACCTCTCCATCTTTCCCTTTATGAAGAACAACATCTATAGCCTCACCGTGATCCTTCACATGAATCCAGTCCCTTACATTAAGACCGTCTCCGTAAATAGGCAATTCTTTGCCTTCAAAAGCATTTGTTATGAGTAGAGGTATGAATTTTTCAGGAAACTGATTTGGTCCATAATTATTAGAACATCTTGTTATAATAGAAGGAAATCCATATGTTTCAAAATAGCTTCTGACTATTAAATCCGCTCCTGCTTTGCTTGCTGAGTACGGGCTGTTAGGCTGAATTGGAGAATTTTCTGAGAAACAACCTGTTTCTCCTAGAGTCCCGTACACCTCATCAGTTGATATCTGCATAAATCTTTTTACCTTATTTTTTTTTGCTGCCTCTAAAAGAACCTGGGTGCCAAGAACGTTTGTCTTTATGAAGACAGATGGCCCTTCAATGCTTCTGTCAACATGGGATTCAGCTGCAAAATTTACCACTGCATCTACATTGATTGTAATTTCATTAACAAGCTTTTCATCAGCTATGTTACCTTTTAAAAATTTATAATTTGGAAAATTTTTAATATCATCAAGATTTTCTAAATTCCCTGCATAAGTAAGAAGGTCAAGATTTATAACTGAATAATTGCTATATTTTTTAATTATATGCCTGACAAAATTTGAGCCTATAAATCCTGCTCCGCCTGCAACAAGTAATTTCATATAGCTATCCTTTTAGTTGTGAATAATATTCACCTCAACCTATTTGCTCCTGTTTCAGCCACTAAATTTGTTGCTCTTCTTAATGACTCAAATGTACCAGCATCAGTCCACCATCCATCCAATATCTCCCATTTCATCTCACCTTTTTTTATATATTCATTGTTTACATCCGTAATCTCAAGCTCTCCCCTGTCTGATGGTTTTTGCTTTTTTATAATCTCAAATACAGTGTTATCATACATATAGATTCCTGTGACTGCAAATTTAGATTTTGGGATTTTTGGTTTTTCTTCGATGCCAACAACCTTATTTCCTGACAATTCTGGAACACCAAAGCGTTCAGGATCAGGAACTTCCTTTAGTAATATTTTTGCGCCATTTTTTTGGTTTCTAAAGGATTCCGCTTGTATTTTTATGTTCTTTTCAATTATATTATCTCCCAAAATGACGCATATTTTTTGCTCCTTTGCAAAATGCTCTGCTAATCTCAAAGCCTCTGCAATCCCTCCCTCACCTTCCTGGTATGTATAGTTAATATGTTTTAGACCAAATTCTTTTCCGTTTCCAAGGAGTTTTAAAAAATCACCAGCATGATTCCCTCCTGTAACTATTAAAATATCATCAATGTCTGCATTAATCAAAGCCTGCAAAGGATAATAAATCATTGGTTTGTCAAACACAGGAAGCAAGTGCTTGTTTGTTATCTTTGTCAGGGGATGAAGACGGGTACCATGACCTCCTGCTAAAATAACTCCTTTCATTTAAAAACTCCTTTCACATCAATCAACACTTTTCCACTAAGTTTCTCCCTGTCTATACTATAAAATTCCCTGTGATTTACAAGAATAACCAGAATATCACTTTTCTCCAAAACCGTATCTATAGTCAGCCATATTAAAAGTTTTATTAACCTTAACATATTGATAGTATCTATTATCTTCCTATCAATAATCTACACCAAGTACATCATACCCTTTTGTTGCCAGCATGCTTGCTGTTGGTAAACCAATATAGCCTAAACCAAGAACACAGATTTTTTTCATTATCTTAAGCTTCTTTTTAAAATTGATACTATTCTGTTAGACGCTTTTCCGTCACCATAGGGGTTATGAGCCTTGCACATCCTATTATACTCTTTTTCTCCATCAAGCAGTCTCTGAGTTTTTTTTACTATTTCGTTCTCGCCAGTACCTACCAACCTGACTGTGCCAGCCCTGATTCCCTCAGGTCTTTCAGTAGTATCCCTCATTACCAATACCGGCTTTCCTAGGCTTGGGGCTTCCTCCTGAATCCCGCCAGAATCAGTCAAAATCAGATGTGATTTCATCATAAGACAAACAAAAGGCTTATAGTCCAGTGGCTCAATCAGTTCTATATTCGGGACATTGCCAAGAATTCTGTTTACCGGTTTTCTAACATTTGGGTTTAAATGAACAGGATAAATGATTGTCAAATCTTGATTTCTATCTGCAATTTTTTTCAAAGCTTTACAGATATTCTCAAACCCTTTTCCGAAACTCTCTCTTCTGTGACCAGTAACTAAAATGATTTTTTTATTGAAATTAATTCCTGCTAACCCTTTGAACTTTTTAACCTTTGAACCTTTTAACATATCAACAGTCATCAGCAATGCGTCTATTACTGTATTTCCTGTCACAAAAACTCTTTTTGAATCTATTCCTTCATCAATAAGATTCGTTTTTGATGTTTCTGTAGGAGCAAAATGATAATCTGCTACAACTGTTGTCATTCTCCTGTTTATCTCTTCAGGGAACGGGCTATATTTGTTATCAGTTCTCAAACCTGCTTCAATATGGGCAATTTTTATCTTTTCATAAAATGCAGCAAGAGACGAAGCAAAGGTTGTTGTTGTATCTCCCTGTACTATAACCAAGTCAGGTTTTTCTTTTTTTAAAACTTTGGAAATCCCGCTCAATATCAGCTGGGTTATTCCATCTAAGCTCTGGTTGTCTCTCATTAAATTCAAATCATGCTTAACCTTTATTTTGAAAAGGCTAAGCACCTGGTCCAGCATTTTTCTGTGCTGAGCAGTAACACAGACTAGTGTCTTAAAATTCTTTTTATCCTCTTCCAGTTTTTTAATTACAGGAGCTAATTTAATAGCCTCTGGTCTTGTTCCAAAAGCAATAATTATTTTATGCATATTTAGTTTCTAAGAATTATTGTATTTGTTTGTTATTTTCTCTATTAACTGTGTAGTTGAAAATCCTTGAAAAATAGGAATCAGTTCTACTTTTCCGCCATAAGCCCCTACCTCTTTATGCCCGACTACCTCGCGAAGCTTATAGTCCCCACCCTTGACAAGAACATCAGGTTTTATTTCGTTGATTAATCTCAATGGTGTATCCTCTGAAAACAAAACAACATAATCCACGCAGTCAAGGGCAGATAAAACAAGAGCTCTTTCTTTTTCAGAAACAAGAGGCCTCTTTTCTCCCTTAAGCCTCCTAACCGATTCATCATTGTTAAGTCCGACAATAAGAACATCACCAAAAGATTTAGCCTTCTGAAGTAAAAAGACATGACCAGTATGAAGAATGTCAAAACATCCGTTGGTAAATACAATTTTTTTATTATTAGCCTTAAGTCTGCTTACGGTTGATGGAAGTTCTTTATCCGTCAACAGTCTCTTCACCAGAGTAAAATCATCTATTTTCTTTAAAATTTCTTCTTTTGAAGCAATGGCTGTTCCAACTTTTCCTACAACTATCCCTGCGGCTATATTAGCAAGCTTGGCACAGTTTATAACATCAACGCCTGAAAAATATGCAAAACCAAGAGCCGCTATTGCTGTGTCGCCTGCACCTGAGACATCATAAACCTCTTTTGCTTCTGCTTTTAAATTAACTGCTTTTTCTCCTTTTCTGTATACTGACATTCCATCCTTACCGCGGGTTATAACCAGCATGTCACAATGAGTTTTTTTCATTATCTTCTCAGAGGCTTTATATATCTCATCATCGCTACAAGTCCTGTGTGAAAAGTCTAATTCTGTGCCTGACGCAAGCTCAAGTTCCTTTAGATTCGGCGTAATTATTGTGGCTCCTCGGTACTTTCTGTAATCTCTGCCTTTTGGGTCTATAACAACATCTTTTTTTTCTCTTTTAAAAATTTTCATCAACTTCGCAATGAAATCCTCAGTCAGAAGCCCTTTGGCATAGTCAGACAGAATTACCCCATCAAAAAACTTTATTTTCCTGTCTATAAAAGAAAGAATTTTTTCATGGACTTCTTTTTTTACTGGAGCTGTAGTCTCCTGATCAATCCTTACTACCTGCTGGTCATGGGCAACTACTCTTGTCTTTAAAGTTGTTTTTCTTTTACTATCTAGAAATATCCCTTTATTCCCAATTCCAGCTCTTAAAATAAGTTCTTTTAAAAGATTTCCATTCGCATCATCCCCTACAACAGAGCACAGTTCCACTTTAGCCCCGATATCTATAAGATTGTGAGCTACATTTGCTGCACCACCCAAGGCATAATTTCTAGAATCTACCTTTATTATCTGAACAGGAGCTTCAGGAGAAATGCGGTCTACCTTCCCCCAGATATACTCATCGAGCATAATATCGCCAATGACTAAAATTTTAATTTTATTTCTTCTTGCTAGTAAATTTCTTAATTTTTCCATTTTCTTTTTTTTAATCCTCGCGGTTGGTTGTCATTCCGCAGTATCAACCTTCACCTTTAAGTCTTTCAAGAATGGCAGCTGCAAGTAAAGGGAATAATATCTCATACTGTCCTATTAAATTTATACCTTTGCCACCTTTTAATGTTGGTCTTCTGACAACATTAGTAAGAGGTCTGTAATGTGATATCATATCAATATTAACTGTAAGAAAATTTTCTAATTTAATCCCGATATTTCTGCATACTGTAACTGCTTTTAAAAACACTTCTGGAAGTATTACAGCTGAACCCATATTAATCCATATCCCACCATCCAGTGTGCTTACCACTGAACATATAGCTCTGAAATCTAAAAGACTTGCCTTTCCGATTGCCTCCCCGTCAGCATCAGGGTCCATGTGAATAGTATCAGTACCTACTGCAACATGAATGGTAACAGGGATGCCCAGAATCAGTGCATTATAAACAATGCTTAAATCTTTATATGGCAAAGATTCTTTTTTGATTATTTCTCCAAGAGCCTTTCCAAAACCTGTGCCTTTTGACGCTCCATTTTTAACAGCTTTATTCAATGCCTTCCCTGTTTCTAAAGCCATTCCAAAAAAACCTTCTTCTATCTGGGACTCAACATCTTCAGAAGTTCCGCCAATCAAAGCAATCTCATAATCATGAATAGCTCCTGCTCCATTCATCGCTATAGCTTTTATAACTCCATTCTTCATCAATTCTATTACTAATGGTGAAAGACCACATTTAATTACATGCGCCCCCATAGCTAACACAACCGTTTTATTATATTTTTTTGCCCTTAAGACACCATCAATAAGATACTTCAGGTCCTTCCCTCCCAAAATATCTGGCATTGATTCAATCAACGAAGAAACGCTTTTACCTCTCTTTAAACAAGCAAAGTCTTTTACAGAAACCAAATTTTTTCTGTCTTTTATTGGGTACTTTTTGATTTTCTTGAGATTTAACTTGGAAAACCTGTTCATGTTTTTCACTTTTATACTGCTTTTTTTATAGCCCGGATCGCTATCTCCTGCTGGTCATTGCCTAATTCAGGATAGATTGGAAGAGCCAGAGCTTTTTCAGAGGCAAGTTCAGAGTCAGGAAAGTCTCCTTTTTTATATCCCAGATATTCAAAGCATTTCTGCATATGGAGAGGAAGAGGATAATATCTTCCATATCCAATTCTTCCTTCCCTGAATACTTCTTCAATCAATTTTATTTTACTGCTCATTATTACATACTGATTATAAACATGGAAATTACCATTCCTGCAATAAGGGGTTTTTACAATACCTTTAAGACCTTCATTATAAACCTGAGCCTTTTTATTACGCAGTTTTGTCCACTCATCAAGGTATTTAATCTTAACCAACAAAACTACAGCCTGCATTGTATCAAGCCTGCTATTTACCCCAATCATGTAATGATAATATCTTTCCTTGGAACCGTGCGCTCTTAAGGCTTTCAGCTTTTTTGACAATTTTTCATCATTGGTAGTAATCATCCCTCCCTCGCCAAAACAACCGAGGTTTTTTGAAGGATAAAAGCTAAGGCACCCAGTATCTCCTATACTGCACGCCTTCACCCGGTTGGAATCTTTAGTCTGGTATTCTGCCCCAATTGCCTGCGCGGCATCTTCTATAATTTTCAGATTATATCTTTTTGCAATTGCAACAATAGCCTCCATATCAGCACACTGCCCAAAAAGATGAACCGGAATTATAGCCTTTGTCCTTTTGGTAATCTTTTCCTCAATCTTGTTTGGATCAATATTGAATGTATCAATATCTATATCAACAAAAACGGGACGTGCGCCAACTCTTGAAATTGCAGACGCAGTTGAAAAAAAGGTAAAGGGAGTTGTAATTACTTCGTCTCCGTTGCCTATATCAAAACCCATAAGCGATAAAAGAATGGCATCACTGCCAGAACCGACTCCTATTGAAAATTTTGCACCGCAATAATCAGCAACAGCCTTTTCCAACTCTTCAACCTGTGGACCTAAAATCAGATTCTGCAGTTCCAAAACCTCATCAAATCTCTCCCAAATCTCTTTTTTAATGGCTCTGTATTGTGTTGCAAGGTCAAGGAATGGAACTCCGTTTATGCTTTTTTCTTTATTACTCATACTAAAAGTCTCTCACCTTTCTTATTAATAAAAAATAGTGTAAATCCTGTGCTAAATTCCATCTAAAGTTCCCCGCAGCAAGTTGCATAGAGCCTCCAAACAAGCTGTGAAGAATACGCTAACTACTCAATTTCAAAATGATAAATTAGGTGTTCATTTATAATATTCTTTTTAAAACTGTGTCAACAAATAATAATCTTACCGTTATTTTTTTAATCACTTATAAGATAACCCTTCTTATAAAAAAACAGAGGTTTTGAATTCAGGCTATCAGCAATAAATATATTTATTTTACCATCCTGCTGTCCAACAAAGAGATATATTTTATCTTTATCCTTTAAAAATGCAGGGGTTGCATACCGGTCAACTTTTACATAATCAAAACTGTTTTTTATCCTCTCCCGTACCGGTTTCCCATCTCTCCCCATTTCATAATGATATCCCCTAATATATCCATGCAGTGCTATAGCATCCGTAAATTAGGGCATTTCTAAATTGGCAAAAACAGGACATTTCTATTTTGGCTTGACATTCCTAAAATAAATGTTGACATTAATCCAGCTTATAAGATAGTATTCCACAAAATAAAATCTGTAATAATATTAAACTTTGCAAAGAGCTTTTAAAAGAATCTCAAAATAAGTATTGACATAATCACAGAGAATAATTATTATGAAATTTATAAGGGGTTTATTTAATAAATCATTAGAAAATCCTCTATAGTATTTAAAAAAGTTGACAAAAGCTGTGCATTCAGCTTTAATTAGGGACAAAGTTTTTATATGCTTCAAGTTATCGAATTAATAATTACAAAATTTTGTTTAATTAAGGAGGTGGTTTAAACCAATCTGATAAGGTGAGTTTGTTTTAAATAGTTTAAGATAAAAGGTTTTAAAAAAAAAATTTAGGAGGTGGAAAATGAGAAAGAAATTATTTGTTTTATTGGGTATTCTTGTTTTGGCAGTAGTATTTACATTATCTACAACAATGGCTTCGGCAGCAAGCAAACAATTCGTTGTAAAATTCGTTAAGCAGGGGACGAAAAAACTTACGCTGGCAAAACCTTCTGCTAAAGGAGTAGTTACTAAAAACCTTACTGGGACAGCGGGTTCTAGGCCAAATATGACGATTGTCTACAGTGCACTCAAAAAAGGTACTACAAACGCTACACTGACTCAAACATATACATCAAAAGTGGCTGGTGATGTAAGAGAACTTGTCCTGACTGCAGATTTAACAATAAAAACTAACAAAGCAGGGAGTAAAATTTCTAGCTTAACTATAATAGATAACTCATTCCACTATAATGGTACAGATAGTAAGGGCGCATCATTAGAGGGTGATGCTGAAGTCGACCCAACAGCTGTTAAAGGCAAATTAAAGACTATTACAGTTAATATGAACTCTCTCCTTGACAGCGTTGAAAGTAAAATTGATACAATTACCAACAAAACTGGTAATTATAATTATACTTGGACGCTCTCTAACATGCCAACAAAATACAGTGGAAAACTATTTAAGACGCTGAAAGGAACTCTCACTATACAATAAGTTCCGTGACAAAAAAGTTTTATTAAAAGCCCCGGTTTATCCGGGGCTTTTTTATTTCTTGTTTTTTTAAAATCCCTTCTGTATAATTTTTTTTATATTTATTAAACACCTTTTGTCTTGATTTGAAATTTAAACTTTGTTGTTTAACCCAATAAGAATTTCTTCAATGACATTTACTGAGTTCTTGAGAAACCTGATTTATTGTCATTGAGAGATAAGCGAGATAATCTCAGCTAAAAGTTGAAAGATATCACTCTTCACAATTATATTTACAAATGATTCCATCTGACATCCAGATTTTAAAAAAAGTTAGACAGACTATAGAAAAATATAATCTGTTTGAGCCCGGAGATAAAATCATTGTTGCAGTTTCAGGTGGGGCTGATTCAGTTTGCCTTCTCAATATTTTAAACTCCCTTAAAAAAGACCTTAACATATCCATTCATATAGCCCACTTAAACCATCTCCTGCGGGAAAAAGAATCAGAAAGGGATGCAGAGTTTGTCAGGGAAACAGCAGAATTATTATTACTTCCCTTCACTATAGAAAAAAGAGATATCAAGGCACTTAAGAAAAAACTCAAAACATCAACTCAGGCAGCAGCCCGCACAGCAAGAATTGATTTTCTTCAAAGGTTGAAAAATAAAATAAACGCATCAAAAATCGCCTTGGGACATACCCTTGATGACAGGGTTGAAACTGTTTTAATAAACCTCATCAGGGGAAGCGGAGTATCAGGAATCGCAGGAATGGATTTTTTTAATCAGAAATATTCTATAATAAGGCCATTGATGGATATAACAAGAAAAGAAGTTGAAACATATCTCAGCTCAAAGAAAATAAAATTTGTAACAGATTCATCCAATGTAAAAAAAAATTATTTGCGAAATAGAATTCGCCTTGAACTTATCCCGTTACTTGAAAATTCCTTTAACCCTCAAATCAGAAAAAGAATCGCAGATACTGCCCAGATACTTTCAGCAGAAGACGTCTATCTTGAGACACAGGCTGAAGAATTTTTTAAATTTATTCTCACCAAAGGCTCTAATGACCTCTGGTCCACAACTAAACTAAACAGGCAAGACATCAATGAATTAATTTTAAATATTAATTTAATGAAAGTCATCCCTGTTCCAATTGTTTACAGAATAATCAGAAAAGCCTTATGGAGATTAAACAGCAATATCACAAATCTATCCTTTTCCCATACAGACAAGGTTTTTTCATTAATTACTGAAGGCAGGACAGGTGCTTCTCTAAATCTTCCAGGTAAAATTAAAGCCCAGAAACTCTACAATAAAATAATTTTTTCAAAATCAGATAAAAAAGAATTTCAATCCCTCAAAGAAACAAAAGTGGCAGTGCCAGGAAGAACAAAACTCTTGTATTTGAATAAAACCTTAAACACTGTTGTTCTTCAGAAAAATTCTGTAAAATTTATTACAAAAGATAAAAATCTCGGATTATTCGATTACCAGAAAGTTAAACTTCCCTTAACCATTAGGAACAAAAGGGATGGTGATATTTTTATCCCTCTTGGAATGGATAAACAAAAAAAATTAAAAAAATTTTTAATTGACATAAAGTTTCCTCAATGCAGGAGAAAAGAAATCCCTCTTCTTGTTTCCAGTGAAGAAATAATGTGGGTTGTTGGGGAAAGGATAAGTGATAAATTCAAAGTTACAACTTCAACCAAAGATGTCCTGCTTATAGGTCTTGTCTAAATCCCGGAACAAAATAAAGTTTTTCTTGATTTTCTCACCATATTCCATATTATAAAAACAAATTCACAAATAAAGGGCTCAAAAAAACAATGGATTTAGTTCCCACAGGCATTCCTGGTATGGATGAAATTTTATACGGCGGCTTGCTCAGGGAAAACTGCATACTCATTGAAGGTCCTGCCGGTTCAGGTAAAACAACAATAGGAATGCAGTTTATTTATAATGGAATTGTTAAATATAATGAGCCTGGCTTGATAGTAACCCTTGAAGAAAAGCCCAAAATGCTTTACCGGGATGCTTCAAACTTTGGATGGAACCTGAAGGAACCCGAAAATCAGGGAAAACTCAAAATACTTCCAACCTCCCCGCAAGCAATAATTGATATGCTTAATAATCCTGAGAGCCACTTTCACTGTTTTTTTGAAGAATTAAAAATAAAACGGATTCTTATAGACTCTTTAAGCCACTTCAGAAGAATTACAGATGAAGATATTGAACTCAGAAAAATTTTAAATAAATTTCTTTACAGCCTCACCACAAAACCTGCAACGATTCTTTTGACCAGAGAGATTGATTCTACAGGCGAAAATGGAATATCTCTTGAGGAATATATAGTGGATACTGTTATTAAAGTTTCCTATGATGCAAAGGGAAGCCGCAAGAGAGAACGTTTTATTGAGATTATAAAAAGCCGTGGACAGGATCATATTTCAGGAAAACATCCCTTTGTTTTCGACTCAAAGGGTATTCAGATATTCCCATCTTGCCAGATTAGAGACTACGAGGTAGAAGATATAGAAACTGCTTCTCATGAAAAAATCAGTACCGGAATACCGGGATTAGATAAAATGCTTTCCGGAGGTTTAACAGAAGGAATGGCAACAATTGTTGCGGGGAGCAGCGGAACAGGCAAAAAAACTCTTGGTCTTCAGTTTCTAAATGAAGGGTTTAAAAACAGAGAGCCTGGCATTTTTATAACTCTCCACAACAAGCCTGAAGATATAGTAAATATGGCTTTTTCATATAACATAAACCTAAAAGATGCCTTAAAAGATGGGTTGCTTGAAATACTGTACCGTTCCCCGACAGACTTGATTGTAGATGAGCTGCTTTACTCAATCAAAAAAACTTTTAACCAGATGAAAGTCAGAAGAATAGTCCTTGACAGTTTATCAGATTTAATGAGCAGTATCTCAGACGAATCCTATTTGCGGGATTACATCTATACCCTGATAGACCTCTTTTCAACCTTCAAAGCCGCTTCAATATTAACTCTTGAAGTCACAGAAATGTTTGGGAATTTCAGGATTGCCAATCAGGAGCTCTTTGGGCTTATACCAACTCTAATCTCCTTAAGATATGTTGAAATGGAAAGCGAGGTAAGGAGAGCTCTTTCTGTGCTTAAATTCAGAGGGTCAAACCATGATAAGGGTATACATGAATATATTATAACAGATGAAGGAATCAAAATAAAAACAAAATTTGAAGGAAGAGAGGGAGTAATGAGCGGTTCCCCCAAAAAAACAGATTTAAAAATAGAAGATATCCTTGCTAATATGGAACAATACGAAAGGACTTTAAAAAAACTTAAAGGAAAAGACAAGGAAGAAGAGATTAAGATATAAGATGCATATTACATCTGATAAGTTTATAAAAGAAATTGCCAACACATTCAACAAAATAGAGATATTGAGTTTTTTCAATGAAAATTCTGGAACCATTGACTCTGCTGAAGGAATCAGCCAGTGGATAAGCAGAAAAAAAGATGAGATTTTACAGGACCTTGAAGATTTAGTTGACAGCGGTGTTCTGCAATCAGAAAAAGCAGGAGATTCCACTCTTTACAGATATTCACCCACGAATCAACTCCATAAAATAATTTCAAATATTCTCACAACAAAGAAACTATATCAGAGTAAAATCAAAGAGCTTGAGAAAGAAAAAGAAAATATTGAAGACCAGTTTTTAAAAGAAATTATCAGAGAAAAAAGCAAGACCGGAACAATAATAGAAAGTATGAATGAAGGTATTCTGGTGCTTAGCAAAAACCTTCAGCTTCTTACAATAAATAATGTGGCTAAAGATATTTTTTCTATTAAAGAAGAAAAAGTATTGGGCAAGAGACTTTCAGAACTCACTGAGAACAAAGAAAATATACAGAAAATAGAAAAAATTCTTTTTTCTGGTAATAACTCTGAAGAAGACCTCTTGTTTGTCTTTAATAAAAACAACATCTATAAAATAAGCTTTTCGCTTTTAAAAGACGAGCACACTAAAGAATTGATTGGTTATGTTTTAGTATTCAATGACATAACAAAAGAGAAGGAAACAGAAAAAATAAAAACTGAATTCATATCAATGTTTACTCATGATCTTAAAAACCCTCTGAATGCAATTATTTTAAACTCTGATTATCTTATTGAAAAAATACAGAAGCATGATGATGATACTGAAGCAAATTTTTTAAAGATGATAAACGACAGCGGAAAACGAATTCTCAGAATAATTGAAGACTTCCTGAGTGTTTCCATAATCGATGCAGGAATGTTAAAATTGAATTTCGATGAAGTTAATTATGATAAGCTTCTTTCATTAACTGCTTATACTTTTTCCTTTTTTGCAACTGAAAAAGGGCTGCAGATTGAAACAGAAATTCCATCTGGCTTTTCTTCTGTATGGGTCGACCGCCTGCAGATGGAAAGAGTTCTTGAAAACCTGCTCAGCAATGCCATTAAATTTACTCCAAACGGAGGAAAAATAAAAATTTCAGCCTTTGAGAAAAATGGTTCAATTTTTACCTGTATTTCAGACACAGGAATCGGCATTTCAAAGGGAGATTTGCCGAACCTCTTTAACAAGTACTACAGAAGTCAGAAAGTAAGCAATATAAAAGGAACAGGGCTCGGGCTATCAATAGTAAAATCTATAATTGATGCCCATAAAGGAGAAATAAGCGTTGAAAGCGAGGAAGATAAAGGAACAACATTTACCTTTCAGCTACCAATTGGAAAGCCATGATAAATCTGACGGAGTTTATAGTTTTAAATTCAGGGCTTAACTGTTTTTCTATTTTTCACAATTATTTTTATAAGCAACTAATGTATTTTTTAAAAGCATTGCTACCGTCATAGGGCCAACCCCTCCAGGAACCGGAGTTATAGCGCCTGCCACATTCTTTATTTCCTCAAAGTCACAGTCTCCAAAAAGTTTTCCATCTATTCTGTTTATTCCGACATCAATGACTATTGCATCATCTTTTACCATATCTCCTGTAATAAACTTTGCCTTCCCAATAGCAGCGATTAATATATCAGCCTGTCTGGTAATCTCTTTTAAGTCTTTTGTCCTTGAATGACAAATGGTGACCGTAGAATGTTGGTGAAGAAGCATTAGCGCTGTTGGTTTTCCGACAATATTGCTTCTTCCAACTATAACAGAATGCTTGCCTTTTATTTCGCTCCCTGTTCTCAGTATAAGTTCTATTATTCCTGCGGCAGTACAAGGTTCCAAAAAAGCCCGGTTTAATACCAGATTTCCCATATTAATAGGATGGAGCCCGTCAACATCCTTTTCCGGGCTTATTGCATCCACTATTTTGTTTTCATTTATATGCCCCGGCAAAGGAAGTTGTACCAAGATTCCATCAACTTTTGCATTTTTATTTAAATCTGATATCAAACTTACTACATCACTTTCAGAAACATCGCCCGGCAGCCTTTTCACTTCTGAACAAATTCCAACTTCAGAACAAGCCTTGCTTTTTCTGCCTACATAAATCTGCGATGCCGGGTCATCTCCGACCAATATAACGGTTAAGCCGGGAGGCCTTTTGTATATAGGATTAAGCTGTTCGATTTCATTCCTTATTTTATCTCTTATCTCTTTTGAAACTGCATTCCCGTCAATAATCATTGGTGACATATATATTCTCTTCCTTATGAACAAAATAGTATCTCATCTTCTCTTAATTGCTACTGAAAGTTAAATATCAACATTTTCTGTTTCGCCGGGTTTTTTGTTTTTTCTTCCCTCTGATTCTTCAATTTTAACTTTTAAAATCTTCTCTTCCCCGTCTCTTAATACTTCAACATCAACCTCTTCCCCGGGAGTTGTATCTGCAACCATTCTTGGTAAATCATTTTTTTCTTTAATCTCCCTGCCATTAAATTTTACTATAACATCACCGGCTTTTAATCCTGCTTTAAAAGCTGGACCATTTTCTCTGATTTTCTCAATATAAGCGCCTTTTTCATCCTGCAATCCTGATAGTGTTTTTATTCCCTGAAGAATCCTTGGCACCAACACACCCAGCCATCCTCTTGTCACTTTTCCATTCTCCTTAAGCTGCTTAATTATCTCTTTTGCCGTATTTGTTGGAATTGCAAACCCCAGCCCCTGAAGGCCATTTAAATTCAATGTGTTTATTCCAATAACCTCTCCTCTTGTGTTTATTAACGGTCCCCCGCTGCTTCCGGGGTTAGTAGAAGCATCAGTCTGGATAAAATCATCATACGGGCTAACACCGATAGACCTGTTTTTTGCGCTTACAATTCCTGCTGTTACTGTCTGTTCCAGCCCTACAGGGCTTCCTACTGCCATTACCCATTCCCCTACATCAATCTTGTCAGAATCTCCAAACCTTGGAACTGTGAGGTTTTCAGCCTTATCAATTTTTATTAAAGCCAAATCAGTTATAAAATCTTTTCCAATTATTTTAGCATCAAATTCTTTCCCACCCTCTAAAGAAACCTTGATATCATCTGCATTTGCTATGACATGATTGTTGGTTACAATATAGCCGTCCTTATCAATAATAATGCCTGAGCCAAGATTCCTCCTGTCGCTATCATCAAAAGGCTTATCAATGTCTTTGTCTGGCAAGTCATTAATCCAAAATTTATTTTTAAATTTTTTGCCTCGAATTTCTAAATTCCCTTTTTCAAGAGGTTTTGTGGTATAAATATTGACCACTGATGGCTTGATATCCCTTGCTATCAGAACAAAAGATGGAACTGCTTGTTTTTCATCTTCTATTGTCTGGCTGAACGTGTTTAGTGGCAGTATTGAAAGCAAAACAAGCCAAATGAAAAAATAATTTATCTTTAATCCTGCTTTGTTTTTTTTAAGAATCATTCCCTTCTCATCAAATTCTGAATTCATTTTTTAATTTATCAGCTGGAAACTTATCTCATTTTAACCCTGTATAAAAAACCAAAAAATTTCTATCTGAATAGTCTATAAAAAGCAATCCTTTTTCTTCATTTTGACAACGATAACTGAAGCAGCTAAAACCAGAACACAAATCCAGGCAAAAATATCGCCGTACAAGGTATAAATTGTTTTATTTTCCATAAGGTAAATGTCATTTTTCAGATACCCTTCAACAAATACACCACTACTGCATATAATCTCCCCAACAGGGTTTATAAAGCCTGATATTCCTGTATTTGCAGCCCTTGCAATATAAACCTTATTTTCCACTGCTCTGAAAACTGTCATGGCAAAATGCTGATAAGGAGCTGCGCTTTTGCCGAACCAGGCATCATTTGTAATAGTCACCATAAACTCACCACCTTTTTTTATGAATCTCCTGACAAGCTCAGGAAATATTATCTCAAAGCATATAACAGTCCCGAATTTTCCTTTTGAAAAACTAAAAACAGTCTCTTCTCTTCCTGATGTAAATGACCCGATATCTCCAATAATATCACGGAAAAGATTAATCTTTAATATCCTCTCAAAAGGAATAAACTCGCCAAAAGGAACAAGATGAATTTTATCATATCTTTTAAGAATCTTAAAATCAGGAGAGAGAAGAAATGCGCTGTTAAAGCTTTCAGTTTCATATTTCTGAGTATTGTCATAAGCAGGACTTCCGGTGAGCAAATAAACTTTTTTTTCTCTAAGATAATTCAATAAATAGTCCAAGTATATTCCCTCTGACTGCAGGTAAAACGGAGTAGCAGTTTCAGGCCAGATAACAAGGTCAACATTTCCTCCTTTTATTGCTTTATCTGTTAACTTCTGATATCTTTTTATTGTTTCTTCCTGGTAATTTCTGTCCCATTTCTTATCCTGTTCAATATTCCCCTGTATCACAGCAATTACCAATTTATTTTTTATAGTTTTTTCTGTTGTACTGCTATGATAATAAAATTCTTCTATCTGTTTTTTACCATAGTTAAAAAAACAAATCAGCATCAATACTACCAAGATAAGATAGGATATAACAATTTTATCACTTGAAAAAAAATCACCAACACTCCTTTTTTTGAATTTCATTTTGGAAAGAATTAAAAAAATACAGGAATTTACTGCCACTATTATAAAAGAAATCCCGTAAACCCCTGTTACATCAGCAACTTGAATCAGGTTCAAACTTCTGTACTGGGAATACCCTAAAAGAACCCATGGAAATCCTGTGAAAAGATGAGTCCTCAGAAGCTCTGTGCAGACCCACACAAATGGCGCAAGAACCCATGCCAGGAGACTAAGCTTAATCTCTATGTAGGAAACAATATAAGCAAATAATCCAAAGAAAAGCCCCAGATATACTGAGAATACAAGAAGAATCATCAGGCTGACTGCAACAGAAATATGTCCATAATTTATCATTGTGTTTATTATCCAGTAAATAGTTCCAAGAAAAAATAAAGTTCCGCATGTCCATCCAGCAAAAAAAGCCTTAACAGGTCCTTTATTTATAAGGACATAAAAAAATGGAACAAAGGCCATCCATGCAAAAGAAGATATATCGAATTTAGGAAAAGTAAGTATCAGAAGAGAACTAGAAAGAAAAACAAGAACAGTATCTTTTATTTTTGTCATTTATTTTTCACTATTATTAAATTGTCAATTTCAAGCTCCCTGCAGCAAAATGCAGGAAATATCCAAATGTATGGAACATTTTTTTGTTGATTCGTTCGCTATGTTTTTTCAAACTTAACTAATGTAAAATCTATGGTGTGTCAACTAGAGATTTCAGAAAACTCTTATAAACTATTTGACAAAAAAAGCTTTTTGAATAGAATTTGCGCTCATGAGACATTTAGTGCCTTCTAATATTTTGACGTTAAACCCATATTACCCGGGAAAACCCATTGAAGATGTAGAAAGGGAATTTGGGATTAAGGATTCCATTAAACTTGCTTCAAACGAAAATCCTCTCGGGCCATCTCCAAAAGCCTTGGCAACTATAAAAAAATATCTAAAAAAGATTCATTTATATCCTGACAGCACTACATATTATCTCAAGCAGATACTTTCAAGCTATCTGAAAGTTTCTGAAAAAAATATTATCATAGGAAATGGTTCGAATGAAATTATAGAGCTTATAGCCAGAACATTTTTAACCCCACAGTCTGAATCTGTTATTGCGGACCAGGCATTTATTGTTTATCAGATGATAGTTCAGGCAGTAGGGGCAAAAAAAATAATAGTTCCGCTTAAAAACTACACCCATAATCTTCTTGGTATGGCTGAATGTATAAACAAAAACACCCGTATAATATTCATAGCTAACCCGAACAATCCTACAGGAACTATTGTCAATGATGAGGTATTCGAACAGTTTCTAAACCTGGTGCCTGAAGATGTACTTGTGGTTTTGGATGAAGCTTATATGGAATATGTAACAGACAAAAACTACCCGAATTCAATTCAGTACCTGTCAACCAGAAATAATCTCATTATTCTCAGAACATTTTCAAAAATTTATGGTCTGGCAGGATTACGCATAGGCTATGGCATAGCAAATCAGGAAGTAATTGAACTCTTGAACAAAATCCGTCAGCCATTTAACGTTAACTCATTAGCACAGGTTGCAGCCATTGCAAGCCTTTCTGATGAAGCTCACGTAAAAAGGAGTCTGGAAAATAATGAGGAAGGTAAAGCCTATCTTTATAATGAATTTGAGAGGCTTGGGCTATCCTATGTGCCAACATCGGCAAACTTCATATTAGTTCACTGCGAGCAGGACTGCACAATCCTCTCAAATAAGCTTTTAAAATTAGGTGTAATAGTCAGGCCCATGAGAAGCTATAACTTCCCTAACTCTATAAGGGTTACAATCGGGCTGCCAAAGGAGAACAACAAATTTATCAGTGCACTAAAAAAGGTTTTATCTCATTAATTTATTAAAACAAAATTTTGGGAGTTTCCGATCGCACTTGAGAAACCTGCCTCGTACTTGATACGGGGAACCCAGTCCTTCGACAAGCTCAGGATGCATGGTGAGCCTGTCGAACCATGGATTCCTGCTTGCGCCTACTGGCAGGCAGGCAGAAATGATAACAAGAAATAAGAAAAGATAACAATGAAATTTTTATTTAATAAAATAGCTATAGTTGGACTCGGATTCATAGGAGGTTCTTTGGGGTTAGCAATTAAAAAGAAAAAGATAGCCAAAGAAATCTTAGGGATAGACATTGACCAGAAAAACTTATCTGTGGCTAAAAAACTTAAAATAATAGATTATGCATATAACCTCAAGTCCAAGAGAATTGGATTCAAAAATATCAAACTGGTAATAATAGCAACCCCGGTAAAAAGCATAGCCAGGATAGTAAAGGATATTCTGCCTGTTCTTGACAAAGGAACTGTTATAACGGATACAGGCAGTGTAAAAATGTCTATTATGTACGAAATCGAAAAAATCCTGCCAGATGATATATTCTTCATTGGTGGCCACCCGATAGCAGGTTCAGAACATTCAGGTGCCAAATTTTCTGATGAAAATCTGTTCGCAGGAATGAAAACAGTTCTTACTCCAACCGCAAAAAGCGACTCTGCCTCTTTAAGGTCTGTAAGAAATCTCTGGAAAAGAATTGGAAGCAAAGTAGTGTTAATGACTCCCGAAGAACACGACACAATTTTTGCTTCTGTAAGCCATCTGCCTCATGTATTGGCGTTTTCCATGATAAATACGATTTCCAGCCTCAACTGCAAAAACAAAAATATTTTTTCTTATACAGGTGGAGGCTTCAGGGATTTTACAAGGATTGCCAAGAGCAATCCATTGATGTGGCATGATATAGTTTTTGAAAACAAAAATCAGATTTTAGCCTCCATGGATTATTTTATTGCTTATCTTGAAAATATTAAGAGTTTAATCAAAAGAGGAGAGTGGAAAAAAATCAGGAATGAATTTTCAAAGGCACAAAATATCCGCAGAAAATTAAATTAAGAATTTATGATAATTTCACCTGTAAAAAAAATTGAAGGATTCATAAAAGTTCCCGGAGATAAATCTATCTCACACCGCGCTGTTATTCTGGGCTCAGTTGCCAAAGGATTGACAGAGATCCATAATCTCTCTCCCTGTGAAGACTGCATCAGGACTGTGACCGCTTTTAAAAACATGGGGATTGAGTTTTCATTTACAAAAGAAAGCGTAATCGTAAAAGGAAAAGGGCTAAGGGACCTATCAGAACCTCAGGATGTTCTGGACCTTGGCAATTCAGGAACCTCTATCAGGCTTCTTACAGGAGTTCTTTCAGCACAGTCTTTTTTCTCAGTGCTGACTGGTGACCAGTATCTTTTGAAAAGACCCATGGACAGGGTGATTATCCCTCTTACCCGGATGGGGGCTAAAATATCAGGAAGGGCAAATAACCGTTTTGCACCCCTTGCCATAAAAGGAGAAAAACTCAAATCAATAAGTTACACTATGCCAGTTCCAAGTGCCCAGGTTAAATCTTCCATCATTTTAGCAGGAATATTTGCTGAAGGAACAACAAGAATCACAGAAACTGCTTTAACAAGAGACCATACTGAAATTATGCTGAGTTCATTCGGAGGTAAAATCTCCAAATCCAAAGAAATAATAGCTGTTGACGGAGGGCAAAATCTTGAAGGAACAAAAATTTTTGTCCCTTCAGATATCTCATCTGCTGCATTCCTTTTGGTGGCTGCTTCACTTCTCAAAGATTCTTCAGTCACTATAAAAGATGTTGGTATTAATCCTACCCGTACAGGCATCTTGGATATCCTGAAAGAGATGGGAACAAGGATTGAAATATCAAATATGAGTTTAAAAAATGGTGAGCTTGTTGCTGACATTTCAGCTTCAACATCAGAACTTCACGGAATTTCCATTGATGAGGAAATAGCTCCAAGGGCAATAGATGAGTTTCCAATTATCTTTATTGCTGCAGCTCTGGCAAAAGGAAAAACTCATATCACCGGAATAAAGGAACTGAGAATCAAAGAAAGCGATAGAATTGCTACAATGGTAAAAGGGTTAAAAAATATGGGAATCAATGCAGTAGAAGGGGAAGGAGAGGTAACAATCGAAGGGGCTGAAAAATTCAGAGGAACTAAAATTAACAGCTTCGGAGACCACAGAGTAGCAATGGCTTTTTCAATAGCTGCACTGCTGGCAGACTCAGAAACCCATATTGACGATGTAAAATGCATAGATACTTCATTCCCGGGGTTTTTTAATATATTGGAAAGTGTTGTGAAAAGCTGAAAGGGTAATCCATTGAGAAAAAAGCCTATAATAGCCATTGACGGCACTGCAGGGGCTGGTAAAGGTACTGCAGGAAGACTTCTGGCTGAAAAACTTAATTACATTTATGTGGACAGCGGTTCTATTTACAGAGCATTAGCACTTAAGGCTATTGAAAAAAAAATAGATTTAAACAAAGAAAAAGAATTGACAGAATTGACTAAAAATACTACCTTGAAATTCCAAAAAAAAAATAACGCTGTCAGACTGTTCATTGATGGCAGGGATGTATCAAGTGATATAAGAAGTGAACAAATAGGTCAGGCAGCTTCTATGATTTCTGCTAAGAAAGGAGTGAGGGAAGGTTTATTAGGTATACAGAGAAAAGCAGGAGAAACCGGTGGAATAGTGATGGATGGAAGAGATATTGGCACCGTTGTTTTCCCTGATGCAGAAATAAAGTTCTTTCTCGATGCATCACTAAAGGTACGGAGCAAGAGAAGATATTTAGAACAAAAAGAGAAGGGGTTAAAGTCTTCTCTGAAAGATACAATCAGAAAGGTTGAAAAAAGAGACCATAATGATAGCAGAAGGAAAATAGCCCCGTTAAAAAAAGCAGATGATGCAATCTATATAGATACGAGTAAAATGACACCTGATGAGGTGCTAAAAACATTATTAAGACATTGCAAAAAAAAATTAAATAAACTAAAAAAAAAGAATATGGTTCATTAAGACATTAGGAGGTAAATTAATTCTCATGCCTTTGAAAGAAAGCAAGAAGAAAAAGATATCAGAAACCAGAAGCATAGACTCTGAGGAAAATGATTCTGCAGAGGAAAAAGCTCCCATCCCTGAAGGCGAAGATATTTTACATGAAGAGATGGAAAGGCTTTATGCTGAAACCATGAAGGAATTCAAAGAAGGAAAAGTTGTTAAAGGAACAATTATCAGGATAAACTCGGATACAGTTCTTGTTGATATTGGTTATAAATCAGAAGGAATTATTCCTATAAATGAATTCAGGAGTGAAAGCGGTGAACTTCCGTCTTTAAAAGTTGGAGATGAAGTCGAGGTTTACCTGGATAAAATAGAAGACAAAAATGGACAGATTGTACTGTCAAAAGAAAAAGCTGAGAAAATAAAAATATGGGATGAAGTTACAAGAATTTACGAAAAGAATGAAATTATAAGAGGAAAGGTCATTTCAAGGATTAAAGGCGGATTAACTGTTGATATCGGCATCAAGGCTTTTCTTCCTGGTTCACAGATTGATTTGCGTCCTGTGAAGAATCTGGACAAATTAATAGGAAAAATTCTTCCCCTTAAGATAATTAAAATCAACCAAAAACGAGGAAACATTGTTCTTTCAAGAAGAAAACTTTTGGAAGAAGAAAGGGAAGAAAAGAAAGCTGACCTCTTTGAAAACCTTAAGGAAAATCAGACAATAAAAGGAACTGTAAAAAACATTACTGAATACGGTGTATTCATTGACCTTGGTGGCATTGATGGTCTCCTCCACATAACAGATATGACATGGGGAAGAATAAACCATCCCTCTGAAATGTTTGCTCTTGGAGATGAAATTAATGTAAAGGTCTTAAAAATTGACAAAGAAAATGAAAAAGTTTCTCTTGGTCTAAAGCAGATAACAGAAGACCCATGGACAACCATAGAGAAAAAATACCCTGTTGACTCAAGGGTCAAAGGTAAAGTAGTCAGCCTGACAGAGTATGGTGCTTTTATAGAGCTTGAAACAGGAATAGAAGGATTGATTCACGTTTCTGAAATGTCATGGACAAAGAAAATCCGCCACCCATCCAAAATATTGGCAATGGGAGACAATATAGAGGCAGTTGTTTTAAATATTGATGTTGAGAATAAAAGAATTTCTCTTGGGATTAAACAGTGCGAGCCAAATCCTTGGGATTTAATTGAAAAGAAATATCCTATCGGGTCAATTGTTGAGGGAAATGCTAGAAACATTACAGACTTTGGAGTATTCATTGGGCTTGAGGAAGGGATTGACGGGTTGGTTCACATCTCTGATATGTCATGGTCTCAAAAACTTAAACACCCATCAGAGGTTGTTAAAAAGGGTCAAACTGTAAAAGCAAAAGTGCTTAGTATAGACAAAGAAAACGAAAGGCTTTCTCTCGGATTCAAGCAGCTTCAGCCTGACCCGTGGGAAAAAGTGCCTGAAACATACAGGGTTGATGATGTTGTCAGAGGGAAAATTACAAAATTTGCTAATTTTGGAGCCTTTATGGAGCTTGAGGATGGAATTGAAGGCTTAATCCATATATCAGAACTCAGCACAGAAAACGTTTCAAAGCCTGAAGATGCTGTCTCAATAGACCAAGAAATAGAAGCTAAGATAATAAGAATAGACACATCTGAAAGAAAGATAGGATTAAGTATAAGAAGTCTAACGGAAGCCAAGGTAAAAGGTGAGGTAGACGAGTATCTGGAGAGCCAGGGACAATTAGATACAAGCATCAAAGCTCTCTCTGGCAAAAACAAGGACATATGAATTAAATCTCTCTGAGGAGGTGTAAAAGTATGACAAAAACCGATTTAATTCAAAAAATCTCGGAAAAAGTCAGCTTTCTTAACAAGAAACAGACAGACAGGGTAGTGAATTGTATTTTTGAAAACATTAAGCAGGCACTGGAAAAAGCTGACAAGGTAGAGATAAGAGGCTTTGGGTCATTTACCATAAGAAAAAGAGACCCAAGAGAAGGAAGGAATCCATTAACCGGAGAAAAAGTTTATGTTCCTGCCAAGAAAGTTCCATTTTTCAGAGCAGGTAAAGAGCTTAAAAAAATGGTTAATACTTCAGAAAAAGCCTAAACCTTAAGCTTAGATATCAAATTGTTAAGTTTTTCTTTTGTCATTTTCAGAAGGCTAAATGTTTTAAGTCCTGAGAAATCGGGACTTTTTTCATTTTTGCAACCAGCTGTTTTTCCAAGGCTATAAACTTTTCTTAGAATAAACGGCTTACGCTGCTTCTGCATCATTCTTTCAGGATCAGCGATAGAATAAATAATAAATTTATTAACATTATAGTTGGAAATAACCCTGAATCAGGCAGACTGTCCGACAATTTCCTTTCGTCATTGCGAGCGACCGAAGGGAGCGTGGCAATCTAATCATAAAGCTGATAGCTGACAACTGAATGCTGAAAACTAAAAATGAGATTGCTTCGTCGCTTTGCTCCTCGCAATGACCATTCTTGGACAGCCTGCAAGCTACAGGAAACTTAATGGATCTAATACACCATGGTTGACAATATTGTATCCATAGTTGGAAGACCAAATGTTGGCAAATCAACTCTGTTCAACCGTCTTCTTGGAGAAAAAAAGGCAGTAGTTTCTGATTTTCCTGGAACAACAAAGGACAGAAACTATGCCAAATGCTTCTGGTCAGGCAAGAGCTTCCTCCTTGTTGATACAGGCGGGTTTGAACTAAATCCGAAAGAAAAACTTAAAACGTTAGTAAGAGAACAGACATTAACAGCAATAGAAGAATCCTGTGTTTTAATCTTTTTGCTGGATGGGAGAGAAGGGATTAATCCAATCGACAGAGAGATATCAGACCTCTTGAGAAAATCCAATAAAAAAATCATCTATGTTGTAAATAAAATTGACAACCCTAAAGATGAAGCAATGGCTCTCCCTTTTTATGAGCTAGGGATTAATAATTTTTTTTACATTTCATCAATACACGGATTAGGAATTGGAGAACTTCTTGATGAGATTATAAGTTATTTAAGTGCAGACCCGCATAAAGAACAGGATACTCAGCAACCGCTGGTAAAGATTGCAGTGTTAGGGCGTCCTAATGTTGGCAAATCATCTATTATAAATTCCATTTTAGGGAAACAGCGCTTTCTTGTAAGTGAGACACCGGGAACAACTGTTGACTCAATAGACATCTCATTAAAAACAGAAGATGAGGAGTTTTTATTTGTTGACACTGCAGGTATCAGAAAAAAATCAAGGATAAAAACAACCCTTGAGAAGGGTAGCACCTATTATTCAATAAAAAGCCTGAAAAAATGTTATGTTGCTGTCCTGGTAGTTGATGCCGCAGAAGGTGTAACAGACCAGGACCTAAAGATTGCAAATCTAATCCACAATGAAGGGAAAGGTTTTCTTTTTGTAGCCAATAAATGGGATATTGTTAAAGATAAAAATCTAAAACCTGAGCATCTTCAGAATGCCGGTATTTCAAACTTAAAAGATATAGCTGCAGATGAAAGAACTACAATAACAAAGAAGGAATATGCTGATTTCATCAGAAACCGCTTAGGCAATATTGACTATGCAAATATAATTTTTACTTCAGCAAAAACAGGATATGGCATCAAAAGTATCCTGTCACTGATATCCAAAACCTTTAAAGAAGCGACAAAAAGGATACCAACTTTTGAACTTAATAACCGCCTCTCCTCCTGGATACTAAAACACCATCCCCCTATGTTCCAGGGAAAAGAAGTTAAAATAAAGTATATGCACCAGATAAACACAGCTCCTCCAAGATTTCAGATATTTGTAAATTATCCAAAAGGAATACCAACGCACTATTGCCGCTATTTGGAAAAAAACATCAGGAATGACTTTGAATTTGCAGGAATACCAATAAGGATAAGTTTTAAAAAATAATATCTACTTCCCGTTAAGTTGCTTTGTCCCGAGATAAATATAATGAAAACCTGAGGTTATTGTTAAAATAGTTGTAAAAATAATAAATATTTTGAGTAACTTCACAGGAATAGAAACTTCAACTCCGTTAATCACCAATGCAATAAATACAGTTGATATTTGAAAAGCAGTAGTAACCTTTCCAATAATAGTTGGACTGGCTTTAAAATTGTTTGTTATAAATTGTATGACTACTGCGCCCATGACTATAACGAGTTCTCTGCTGATGAGAATAATTGTAAACCATAACGGAATCAATACTGGATTTTTAATTGTAAGCACAACGAATGATGATATAAGAAGAAACTTGTCAGCCAGAGGGTCAAGAATTGAACCAAGTTCGGTCTTAATTCCCCTGGTTCTTGCGATATAACCGTCAACTCCATCTGTAATTCCAGCAAGACAAAAAAGCAGCAGTGCGTAGGATTTCCATCCATAAGCTAATAGAATTATGAAAAAAGGAACAAACAGAATTCTTATAATTGTAATCCAGTTGGCAAGATTCATCTTTATATTTACTTAAGTGGATTATTTTAATATCATAAACCTTAAAAGCAGGATGTTTTTTGTCCTCTTAATTTATAGAACAGGTATCCACCGCTTGTCAAGATTAAGATCTTTCACCTTTTTAGACCTTTGCAATAAGGCTTTAATAATCTCCTTTAATAAGCAGTTCAGCTATCTGAATTGCATTAAGAGCTGCTCCTTTACGGAGGTTATCTGACACAATCCACATATTTAATCCATATTTAACTGTGTCATCCCTTCTTATTCTCCCTACAAAGCTTGGATCCTTTCCGGCAGCATTTATTGCCAGAGGATATTCCTTTTCCGATGGATTGTCTACCACTACTACTCCTGGCGCTTTTTTGAGAATTTCTCTTGCCTTCTCAGGAGAAATCTCTCTTTCAAACTCAACATTCACTGACTCTGAGTGACTGTGGAAAACAGGGACTCTTACTGTAGTTGCTGTAACTGCTATTGAATCATCTCCCATTATTTTCTTCGTTTCATTAACCATTTTTATTTCTTCCTTTGTATAGCCGTTTTCAAGGAAAGAATCTATGTGCGGTATACAGTTAAATGCAATCTGATGAGGAAACACTTTCTTCTCAACCTCTTTGAAATTAAGCATATCCTTTGTCTGTTTCATCAGCTCTTCCAGAGCCTTCCCGCCAGCACCTGATACTGCCTGATATGTAGAAACAACTACTCTTTTAATCTTTGCGTAATCATGGAGAGGCTTTAAAACAACCACCATCTGGATTGTTGAGCAGTTCGGGTTTGAAATTATACCGGAATGCTTTCTCAGGGCATGGGGATTAACCTCGGGAACGAGCAGAGGAACATGTTTTTCCATTCTGAAAGCACTGCTGTTATCAACGACAACAGCCCCTGATTCAACAGCCTTTGGGGCAAATTCGAGGCTCCTTGATGCCCCGGCTGAAAAGAGGGCATAATCTATGCCCTTAAATGAATCATTATCTAACTTTCTTACTTTTATATCCTGACCGTTAAATTTAAGAGTTTTCCCTGCTGACCTTTCTGAAGCCAGAAGCCTTAATTCGTTAACTGGAAATTTTCTTTCCTCAAGTATTGAAATAAATTTACTCCCTACTGCTCCGGTAGCACCTGCTATTGCAACGTTAAACTTTTTAGACATTATCAAATTGCCTCCACAAAATTATTAATTTTTTAAATTAATCTGTCTCTACTCTCACTTGCCTTATTAATTGTCAATACCATTTCTTCTACAGCTCTGCGAATCCCGACAAAAACAGATCTCGCAATTATACTGTGTCCTATATTGAGCTCTTCTATCCCGTCTATTCTGACTATATCTATAACATTTTTATAATTCAGCCCGTGTCCTGCATTAACTTTAATATTATTATCAAGTGCTTCAACAACAGCATTCCTGATTGCCATCAATTCCTTTTCCGCAACAGCAGGATCTTTTGCCTCTGAATATTTTCCTGTATTGATTTCAATATGGTCAAAATTGATTTTTTTACAGACTGCAAGCTGTTTTATAACAGGGTCTATAAAAACACCGACCTTGATTTTGCTCAACTTAAGATTCTCATTTGTTCTTCTCAGCTTATCCAACATACTTGCAATGTCAAGCCCTCCCTCGGTTGTAACTTCTTCTCTCCTCTCAGGAACAAGTGTAACTGTATCCGGTCTTACGGAACAGGCAATTTTCACCATCTCCTTGGTTGGAGCCATTTCAAGATTTAACTTTGTCCTGATAACTTCTCTTAGAATTTTCAAATCTCTTTCCTGTATATGCCTGCGGTCCTCTCTCAAATGGATTGTTATCCCGTCAGCTCCTGCAAGCTCTGCCTCTATGGCAGCCCATACGGGGTCAGGCTCTATTGTTTTTCTTGCCTGTCTCAAAGTAGCCACGTGATCAACATTAACTCCAAGCTTCAAGACTCTTACCTCCATTCAAAAACAATTTAAATTTTGATAAATTATTCCAACCTTCAAATCTCTTGCAAAGTTCGCAACAGCTAACAACGCATCTGCAAACATTTCTTTAATTATTTTTTACTTCGCTATCTATATCCTCTTTATGAGAATATCAATTACAATATTAGATATTCCTTATCGCATCAATAATTTTTACAGCCATAGAAATTTCTTTAACGTCGTGAACTCTTACTATATCCGCTCCGTTAAGAACCGCTGCACATACTGTTGCCAATGTGCCTTCCAGTCTCTCCCCTTTTTCAGCTGAAAGAAGGCTTCCTATGAATGATTTTCTGGAAGTGCCAATCATTAATGGCTTTCCGAGGTCTTTAAACTCAGTAAGTTTTTTTAATATAAGCAGGTTTCCCCTGACTCCCTTTCCAAATCCGATACCCGGATCAATTATAATTTTATTACGGTTCACTCCGGAGCTTTCTGCTTTTATTATACTATTCCTCAACGAATCTTTTATTTCACTTATAAGATTATTGTAGCTGATATTCTTTTGCATATCTTCTGGAGTGCCTCTTATATGAGAAAGAACAAGAGCGCAATTGAATTCCCCTGCGACTTCTGAGATAGACCCATCAAACTTCAATCCGCTAATATCATTAACAATATCAGCCCCTGAATCAAGTGCCGCCCTTGCAACCTCACTTTTATACGTGTCAATAGAAATGGGAACATTAATTTCTTTCCTGAGTTTTTTTATAATTGGAATTACCCTTGACAGTTCTTCTTTAGCAGGAATTCTCCTGCTCCCGGGTCTTGTTGATTCACCGCCTACATCAATTATATCAGCCCCGTTTTTAACCATATCATGAGCATGTTTCAGTGCAATATCAGAATTCATATATTTTCCACCATCATAGAAAGAATCCGGAGTTACATTCAGTATCCCCATAATCAACGTTCTTTTCCCGAGATCAAAGACCTTATCTCCTATCAACAAAGATCTTCCCATTATCTTTACCTCTTTTATCTTTGCCTCTTTCCCTTCAGAAAATGCGGGGTTAGAAAACCCCGCCTATCGACCTGTCTGCCGACAGGCAGGTAGGCGGGACATTCTTGTCCCGCTATTCCCTAATTTCATTAAATTCTAAATTCGAAGCACTAAATCCTAAACAAATTCAAATGACCAAAGTCCAAAATTCAAAACGGTTTGGAACATTAGAATTTTGAATTTTGATATTGTTTAGAATTTCGGATTTAGAATTTAGAGTTTTTTAACCTCACTCTTGTTTGATTATAGGAAAAGATGGGCTATCCAGTCTTTCAGGCTACAGGGGCAACAGCTTTTATTCCATTTACTATCTCATCAATCTCCGGACCTTCAAGCACTTCTTTTTCAAGCAGTGCTTTTGCAAGAGCATGAAGAGTATCAATTCTTTCAAGGATAAGGGATTTTGCCCTGTTGAAATTTTCCATTACAATCTTTTTAACCTCTTTGTCTATTGCTACTGCCGTAGCCTCGCTGTAATCCCTGTGCTGGGTAATTTCTCTTCCAAGAAATATCGCTTCTTCTTTTTTGCCAAAAGACAAAGGTCCCAACTCTACGCTCATCCCCCACTCACAAACCATTTTACGGGCAAGCTCTGTTGCTCTTTCAATATCATTTCCGGCACCGGTAGTAGGATGGGATAAGACAATCTCCTCTGAAGCCCTCCCTCCCAAAAGAATAGCAATATTGCTATTTAAATACTCTGCAGGATAAGTATGTTTTTCATCAATTGGCAGCTGCTGAGTTAATCCTAAAGACATTCCTCTTGGAATTATTGTAACCTTATGAATAGGATCTGTTCCGGGAATCAACTTTGCCACCAAAGTATGGCCTGCCTCATGATAGGCAGTATTCTTTTTCTCCTCATCACTTATAATCATGCTTTTTCTTTCAACACCCATCAGAACCTTGTCTTTGGCCTGCTCAAAATCAGGCATTTCCACTTTTTCCTTGCCAACCCTTGCTGCATAAAGCGCAGCTTCATTTACCAGGTTTGCCAGATCTGCGCCGGAAAAGCCTGGAGTCCCTCTTGCAATTACCCTTAAATCTACATTGCCGTTAAGCGGTATCTTTTTTGTATGTACTTTCAGTATTCCTTCTCTTCCTTTAACATCAGGCCTTGGAACAACTACCTGACGGTCAAACCTGCCAGCTCTGAGCAGGGCAGGGTCAAGAACATCGGGGCGGTTTGTTGCTGCAATTAAAATCACTCCCTCATTTGATGCAAACCCGTCCATCTCAACAAGCAGCTGGTTAAGAGTCTGCTCTCTTTCGTCATGCCCTCCTCCCAAACCCGAGCCTCTGTGTCTTCCAACAGCATCTATTTCATCAATAAAAATTATGCACGGGGCATTTTTCTTCCCCTGCTCAAAGAGGTCTCTTACTCTTGATGCTCCTACTCCAACAAACATTTCAACAAAATCAGATCCGCTGATCGTGAAAAAAGGGACATTTGCTTCACCTGCAATCGCTCTTGCCAACAATGTCTTTCCAGTCCCGGGAGGACCTATGAGCAGAACCCCTTTTGGTATCTTTCCCCCTAATCTCTGAAACTTCTGCGGGTCTTTTAAAAACTCAATAATTTCCTCAACCTCTTCCTTGGCTTCATCAACACCTGCAACATCTTCGAAAGTAACCCTGTTTTTATTTTCTGTTAAAAGCTTTGCCCTGCTTTTACCAAACGAAAGAGCTTTATTCCCCCCTACCTGCATCTGCCGCATCATGAATATCCATATCCCGAAAAGTATTAATATTGGAAGCCATGATGAAAGGAATACCAGATACCAAGGGCTTGTTGGCAGAGGTTCAACTGTTATACGGATATTTCTTTCCCGGAGCATTGTTATCAGCTGCGCATCATTGGGTGTATAGGTCTTGAAGCTTGTACCATCATCCTTTTTACCTTCAATATTATTTTCCTGAATCGTTACTTCAGAAATCTTTCCCTGCTCAATCATTTTGATAAAGTCAGAATAATTTATCTTTTTTTTATCATCTTTTGGGGTACTGAAGGCATTGAAGAGAACAATGGTAAAAATAATCAGTATTGCCCATAAAAGAATATTTTTATAGAGCTGATTCACAATTAACCACCTTTCATTACTGACAATTTTGATTTTTCTCAATTAGAGTAAGAAAGAATTCTTTAATTGTCAAGGGATTTTCCTTTATCATCAATTAGTTAAAACTAAGGTAGAATTTCATATTTTCATTTACGACTTTCTCTGGATTTTCTCAATATTTCTATTACATCACATTACCCAAATAAATATATGTTTAATAATTAATTAAGAGTAAATATTTTTTATAAGTGAATTACCCTCCCAGCAAGCTGGGGGGCATCTAAAAACTTAAATCGAGTTGATCATCATGTGCAATCTCTTCGAAAACTCTCTTGGTAAATTCTTCAAGCTCCTTTGTAAACAAATTCTTCCTATATTTTGGTATCCATACAAAATGATATTTCAGATCATATACTGCATGTTTCCATCTTCTAACTGGACTCATGCAATTAATTATGGCATATATCAATTCATTAATCGAGGACTGCTTTCATCTCCCCATCAAGCTGGGGAGTATTCAGCAGTGTTTTTTATAAATTAAACTTTGAGAGTAACTCCGGAGATGAAATCAGAAACAGAAAATAAAAAGAAAAGACTGTTAATTTTTTATACCTTTTTAATAATTTTACTATCCCTTACTATTTATTCAGATTCTTTAGAAGTCCCATTTCATTACGATGACCAGATGGCAATCGTAACCAATTATTCAATAAGACATTTAGATAACATTCCCAAAATACTCTTATCCAATCCTACAAGAGCTGTTTCAAACCTTTCTTTTTCTTTGAACTACTATTTTTGCAAACTTGAACCCTTTGGCTATCATTTGGTGAATCTGTTTTTTCATATTTTAAATGGGATATTGGTTTATTTAATTTTAAACTTAATTTTTACGTCTATCCCTTTAATACCGTTTGTTTCTGCCTTAATTTTTGTTTCTCATCCAATTAATGTGGAGTCAGTAACTTACATTTCAAGCCGGGCAGGGTTGATGAGCACAACCTTTTTTCTGTTGTCATTTTATCTTTTCATGGAATTCAGGAATTCAGATTTTAGCTTCAATAAAAAAATCCTGTTTTATTTCTTGATGATATTCTCCTATATACTTTCAGTCGGGTCAAAGGAGATTGGGATTACCTTGCCGGTGGTTTTAATCCTGTATGAATTCTGCTTTTTTAATAAAAATGAGCAAGCTCTTTCATGGTTTTCTGCTTTCAAAAATAAAATCTTTTATCTCCCTTTTTTTGCAATAATTCTTATGGCTTTTATTGTGAGGTATTACACTATCGGTTCTTTTTTTCATCCTACATTTACACGGAATCCTTATGTAAACTTTTTAACCCAGATTAACGTAACAATATCTTATATAAAGCTTCTTTTCCTTCCTGTTAATCTTAACGTGGACCGTCATTTCCCTTTAACCACAAGTTTTAATTTTACTACCCTTTGCTTTTCCGGTATAATTTTATTTATTTTCTGCTTAGCCTTTATATGTTTTAAAAACCGTAGTGAGATTTCTTTTTCTATTCTCTGGTTTTTTATAACTATTTCTCCCACGTCAGTTATCCCTCTTGAGGATGTGATGAGTGAACGATGGCTTTATCTTCCTTCAATAGGGTTTTCAATTTTCCTTTCCATGTCTCTTTATCGAATCTTTTGTAGGGGACGACCTCTGTGTCGTCCCTCTTTTTGGGCGGACAGGAACGTCCGCCCCTACTTCTATGCCTTTAGCCGAAGCAATCCACCCTCACCCCCTTTTATTACCTTGCCTGACGGCAGGCAGGAAGTAGGGCTGGGGGGATTTTTACGAAAGATTCCTTTCATTACTATTGTCTCAGCATTAATTATTTTGTTCTTTTCCATTGATACATACCAACGGAATTTAGTATGGAGTGACTGGATAAGCCTTTGGGAAGATACTGTTAAAAAATCTCCTCTAAATGCAAGAGCATTTTTGAACTTAGGAGTAGGTTATGAAAAAAAAGAGATGTTTAATGAAGCCATTGCTGCTTACAGGAGAGCTATAGAGATAGAGCCTTACCATGTTAAGGCTCATGCCAATCTCGGAACAGTATTTTCAAGGTTTAACAACTTCAGGGACGGCATCAGAGAATTAGAGATTGCTATAAAAATTAACCCGGAACTTGATGCAGCATATTTTAACCTCGGGACAACATATAAAAAAATGGGACTGCTTGATGAGGCAGTTATTGAGTATGAAAAAGCGCTGAGTCTGAAGCCTGATGATGAACTTATCAGGAGAGTGCTGATTAAGGTCATAAAACAGAGAGAAGTAATGAATGAGGAAATGAAAGACCCGGTAAAAGCCAAAGAAATAAAAAAGAAGCTCTCTGACAGCTATTATAACCTTGGAGCGATTCAGTTGATGGATAATGTGTATAATAAGGCAGAGGATTTTTTCAAGAAGGCTCTGGGCTATAATAACAGTAATATAATGGCAAAACTAAATTTAGGTAATGTATATTATTTAAAAGGAGAATTTGATGAGGCTATAAAGGAATTCAAAGAAGTTGTTAAAACTGATCCAAAGTTTTATAAAGCTTATTGGAATCTTGGTTTAGTTTATAAAGCTAAAGGTGATAAGGTTAATGCATTAGAGGTTTTTAAAAAATATTCAAAAGTTGAACCAGAAAATAGTGTTCTGAAAAAAGAGATTGAGGATTTAAGCAGATGAGCAGGAAGAAGCTGTCTTTTTTTGCTATGATTATCCAATGCCAGAAGGATTTGTTAATGTTCAGGGGGTTTTGCTCGCTTCAATAAAAGATATTGCTGCAATGAAAATGGTCGCTGTTTCTCAGAGAGGGAACAGAAGAGATTGTATTGATATTTATTACTTACTTAATATATTTTCTTTGGAAGAAATATTAAAATTTACCCAAAAAAAATATGAATAATTTGACATTTATCATGGATTGAGAGGGTTGGTGTATTTTAAAGATGCAGATGATGACCTTGAAGTGAAGAGAATAAAAATTTTTGATAAAAAATTAACCTGGGAAAAAGTAAAAACTGGAATTCTCAAAAAAGTAAAAGAATTTCAAACTATGAAAATGGGTAAATAATAGATGAATAAACTTTCAAAATCCTTTTTAATAGTTATTTTTTCCACCATATATCTCTTTTTACTAACCTCATATTCTCCAATAGTTCCATCATTAACTCCTTCAAGCATAATAATTGACAACTTTTCAAAAACTATATCAAAAAACGTAATACCTCCTGGTTGGGAAGCAAAGGAAAATGAAGGCAAAGTAGATTGCTCAATTGCAAAGCATGAAACAGGCAACTTAGTGTTTCATATAAAAAGTAAAGGCACATCAGTTGGAATTTATAAAACCTTAGAGATAGATATAAAACAGTATCCATATTTTTCATGGAAGTGGAAGGTGTCCAAACTTCCTCCGAATGGAGATGTTAGATCGAAAAGCACTGATGACCAGGCAGGAAACATCTACCTTGTCTTTCCCGGTGGTTTCCCTGAACAACTTCGCAGTAAAATAATTTCTTATCTCTGGGAAAGCAATGCTCCTAAAGGTCTGATGACAACAAGCCCTAAAAGAGGTAACACAAAAAATGTTGTAGTTGAAAGCGGAAAAGAAAAACTCGGCGAGTGGATAACAGAGAAGAGAAATGTTTGCGAGGACTATAAAAAACTTTTTAATGAAGAACCTGTAAAAACGGTAAAAATCTGCATCTGGATTGACTCGGATGATACTGAAAGCGAGGCAGAAGCATTCTATGACGACCTGATGTTTTCAAAAAATTAAGGAAAAAAGCGGGATTGGAAGGCTTGAGAATGTTGTTGGCAAAAGCTAAGGCTGAAGAAACTGTGTTATGTTTTTCTTTTGTCATTGCGAGCGACCACAGGGAGCGTGGCAATCTCTTTTTTCGCTATTGGTATTATTGAGATTGTGGAGCTTGTTCCGAGCGAAGCGAAGGAATCTGCTCAGGGTTTGCTTCGGCTTTGCCTCGCAACCGTTTCACTCCTCGCAATGACATTGCGTATTTATATTGCCGAGTACAGTATTATTTGCAATTTCTCCCAACAGGCTATTGCTATAACCTTTCTTGATTCTAACCTCAACTAATTTGCCTATCAGACTCCTGTCCCCTTCAAAATTTACAACTTTATTTTCTCTTGTTCTTCCTGTCAGCTTTCCATCTCCTTTCGCACTCTCCCCTTCAACCAGAATTTCTTTAATCCTCCCCTCTTCCATCTTATTCTTTCTGAGCGTTATTGCTTTTTGCAGATTCTGTAACTTTGAAAACCGCTTGCTTTTTTCTTCATCAGAAAGAGTCTCTTTCAGGCTCAAAGCAACAGTTTGGGGTCTTGGAGAATATTTAAAGGAATAAATAGAGTCATATTCTACTTCTTCAAGAATCCTTAAAGTGCCATTGTAATCCTCTTCTGTCTCACTGGGAAATCCCACAATTATATCTGTAGAAATTCCTGTATTTGGGATTCTTTCTCTCAGCATATCTACTTTCTCTTTATATTCCTCAACTGTATATTTCCTCTTCATGAGTTTTAAGATTTTATTTGACCCTGACTGCACAGGAAGATGCATATGTTCACAAACTTTGGGAAGCCCTGACATTGCATTGATAAGCTCAACAGAAAAATCCTTTGGATGGGATGTAATAAACCTTATTCTTTCAATTCCGCTAATCTCATTAATTTTCCCAAGAAGATTTATAAAATCTCTTCCATTTCCATTCTCTGCTTTATAGGAATTAACGTTCTGTCCAAGCAGTGTAATTTCCCTAAACCCATCCTTTGCAAGATTTTTTATTTCATCTACAATCTCTTTCTCGCTCCTGCTCCTTTCCGGTCCTCTCACATAAGGCACAACACAATAAGAGCAGAAGTTGTTGCACCCCTCCATTACTGTTACCAACGCTTTAACCCCGTCCTCTCTCTTTGCACCAATGCCAAAAGACTGTGTCAAACCAGCCTCGTTAATATCCTCAGATGATTCAGAATCGCGGGAAGGCGCAACGTTAACCACTTTCTTTCTTTGTCCAAGCTCTTTTAAAAACTGAGGCAATTTTGAAAAATTCAATGTCCCGAACACAAGGTCAACCTCTGGCGCCCGTTCAATTATTTTCTCCTTTTCCCTCTGGGCAATGCACCCACATACGCCTATTTTTAGGTTCGGGTTCTTTCTCTTTAATCTCTTCAACCTTCCAATCTCAGAAAAAACCTTTTGCTCGGACTTCTCCCTTATAGTGCAGGTGTTGAGGAGTATCAGGTCTGCCTTTTCTTTTTCCTGAACAAACCCGTAACCAGCGCTCTCCAGAATCCCAGCAATCTTCTCCGAATCATGTTCATTCATCTGGCATCCATAGGTCTGGATGAAGACTTTCAAGTTTTTATTTAATCCTTTCATTGGATTTACTTTTTATTCCTGTATCTATTTTGCATACATTTATATGCACTTGGCATACAAAAGTCAAATTCTCTCAAAAAAGGCTATTAAAATTCCATATCAGTAAAACTTTTATGGTATGAAAACCATATCTTTACAAATGAATTATAATTAGAATATATTTTAGCATTATTTGCATAATTCAATCACTGCAATCTTTCTTAAATCTCTGTAATCCTAAAAAGTAAGGAGAAAAAATGTACAGCAAAGATGTCGATATGAAATTTCTGTCCAAAATGATGATAAATACCCATCCTATGCGATTCAGGGAGAATTTCTGGTCAGTATTTGATGAAACAGTTAAACCAGATTTATCAAAAGAACCGGTTATTTTTGACCTTGGAACAGGACCCGGGCTGTTTCTAAAGGATATTGATGAAAGATTAAGCAAAGCAAAACTCTACGGCTATGATTCAAGCAAGGTGATGATAAAAACAGCGGAAAAACTTGTCTTCAAAAACGCAAAAGTAAAGTTTGAATTAAAGGATATTGTAGATAAATCATTCAGATTCCCAAGAAATGACATTGATTTAATCACAATTAACTTCACATTTCACAATATCAATTATCCTGTGCCGCTGCTTAAAAAAATAATAAAATCTCTCGCTGAGAAAAAAGGAATTTTCTTAATCTATGACTGGGTCAGGTCGCCTCTTAAGGCATATCTTGAATTCCATCAGTCCCTGCCAATGAATATAGATATTGAAAAACTTTATACAAGGTTCTCAGAACATAACCGCTACTCGCTTGAAGACATAGAATGGCTTCTTGCTGATAACGGATTTAAAATAAATAAAATTGAGAAGCTAACTGATTTGCATTGCTTGTTCATAGCCTCTGTTTAGAAATAAATATTTTTTCACTTGCATTTTAACCGCATTTTTGAAAAAAGTATTAAAATACCAGATACTCTAAACGCATTGAAGCAAAAAACACTTTGTAATTCCGCTTGATAAACATAGTAAAAAGGAAACTCTTTTGGATAACATAACTGTTCTTGGGGCTGGAAGCTGGGGTACAAGCCTGGCAAATGTTCTGGCTGACAACGGTTTTGAAGCAAAGCTCTGGGTATATGAAAAAGACCTTGCTGAAGAGATAAGGCTCAGACATGAAAACCCAATCTATCTTCCGGGAATACCTCTTTCAGAAAAAATCATTCCATTAAACTCCATTGAAGATGCCTGCAAAAACGCCAAGATTATAGTCTCTGTAATCCCGTCTCAATATGTAAGGAATATCTTAAATCAGGCAAAAGAATATATTGAACCCGGAACAATTTTTGTAAGCGCTTCAAAAGGGATAGAAAATATAACGCTTCTTACTATGTCAAAAATATTCTATCAGATTTTTGCTGAAAGAAGTGACATTAAATTTACAGCTCTGGGAGGTCCAACCTTTGCTGCAGAAGTCGGCAAGAAGTTTCCGACTGTTACTGTTCTTGCTGCGGAAGACCATGTTGTAGGAACATATGTTCAGAGAATCCTGAGCAATAAATATTTCCGTGTTTATACCAACGATGACCTGACAGGCGTTGAGCTTGGCGGAGCAATTAAAAATGTTATGGCTATTGCCGCAGGCATAACAGCAGGGCTTGAATGCGGACACAATACCTTGGCTGCCCTTATAACAAGAGGAATCGCAGAGATGTCAAGGCTTGGGATTGCAATGGGCGCAAAACTTCTAACCTTTGCAGGGCTTGCAGGAATCGGAGACCTTGTTTTGACCTGCACAGGGGACTTAAGCCGTAACCGTTCTGTAGGAATGAAAATCGCAAAAGGTATGAAGCTGGATGAAATATTGAAGGATATGAAAATGGTTGCTGAAGGAATTAAAACTGCGGAATCCGTTGTAGGGCTTACAAAAAAATATAATGTAGAAATGCCGATTTGTGAGCAGGTCTATGAAGTCCTTTTTAAAAACAAAGAACCTAAACAGGCAATTTCAGACCTCATGGGAAGAGATTTGAAAAGTGAATTTCAGGAAGGACTTCTTTGAAAGAAGCTCAAAAGTCAAAAATTAAATTTTTTTTATTTTGTATTTTTACTCAACCCCTTCAATCCTTGGAACATTGAACCTTTTTGCTGGAGAAAATTATTAATTGAATACTGGAAATTTAAAAAATATTTTAAAAGATGTCAAGTCTGGAAAAACCACCATTGATAAAGCAATAAAAGAATTAAAATTTCTCTCCTTTGAAAACCTCCACTTTGCGAGAGTTGACCATCATCGAAGCTTAAGAAAGGGATTTCCTGAAGTAATTTTCTGTCAGGGTAAAACCCCAGAACAGATAGAAAAAATTTCAAAAAGCATACTTTCAAGAGGTCAGGACCTTCTTGCCACAAGAGCAAACGATGAAGCCTATCAGGCTATTTTATTAGTATCCAAAGATGCAATATATAACCAGACAGGCAGAACTGTAGTAGTTAGAAGGCAGAAAAAAAAACCAACAAAAGGTTTAGTTCTGGTTGTAAGCGCAGGGACCTCGGACATCCCTGTTGCAGAAGAAGCATATGTTACTGCTGAAACTCTTGGAAGCAGGGTTGAAAAGCTTTATGATGTCGGAGTTGCAGGAATACACAGACTTCTGGCAGAAACAAAGAAGCTGTTTGAAGCACGGGTTTTAGTGGTAGTTGCTGGAATGGAAGGAGCTCTTGCTAGCGTCATAGGAGGAATAGTGGACAAGCCGATTATTGGTGTTCCAACAAGCATTGGATATGGCGCAAGCTTTAATGGTATTTCAGCGCTTCTGACAATGCTCAACAGCTGCTCATCCGGAATTGCAACAGTTAATATTGATAACGGATTCGGTGCCGGCTACATTGCGCACAGCATTAATATTTTAGGAGAAACAACACAGAGGTAAAGACGAGATAACGTAACTGTAAAATCCTAAATTCGAAATCCTAAATTCTAAACAAGCGCAAATGTTCAAAATACAAATGACCTAAACAAAAGAAAAATTTTGAAATTTGAATTTGTTTACCCCGCTTAGAAATTTTACTTTCTAACGGGGTTTAGGATTTAGATATTGGTATTTAGGATTTAAATTAGGCTTTCAATTTAAATACTGAAGATAGTGGTTAGTTAGGCAAATGGCAAAAGGGATTTTCATTACAGGAACTGATACAGGCGTAGGCAAAACAATTATCTCCTGTGCGCTGGCTGCGCTTTTAAAAAAACGCTTTGTAGATGCAGGTGTAATGAAGCCAATTGAAACAGGATGCAAAGTTAAAAAAGGAAAACTTTTCCCTGAAGATGCAGCCATGCTTAAAACCTATGCAGGAATTTCAGACAAATTGGAAGATATATCTCCCTGCAGATTTAAAAGCCCTTTAGCTCCTATGGCTGCATCATTGGTCGAGAAAAAAAAAGTCAACATGGAAAGAATAAAAAATTGTTTTGAGCAGTTAAAAAAAGCACATGATTTTTTAATCATAGAAGGAATAGGGGGACTGCTTGTGCCAATCAAAAAAAACCTTTTTGTCTCTGACCTCATAAAATCTTTTAATTTTCCTGTCATAATTGTATGTCATCCAGGCCTTGGAACTCTTAACCATACCCTGCTGACATTCAGGGAAGCAAAAAGGTCAAATCTAAGAATAAAAGGAATAATAATCAATAATTACGATTATGAATCCAAAGACTTAGCATACAGAACAAATCCAGCAATAATAAAAAAACTTCTAAAGCCTGAATTTGTAATCCCTTTCCCAAGATTAAAAAAATTAAAATACAATACTATTTTAAATGCTGCTGAAAAGCATCTGAAAGCGGTAGCTGATATTTTGGTTGATAAATGAAATATTCTGAGGTTTAAATGAAAAAATCAAAATCAGAGAAAACAAAATCAGTTCAGGGTTTACAGGAAGAAAATATTCCTGAAACTCTTCCTGTCCTCTCGCTCATGAGTTCAATAATTTTTCCGCATGATGTCCTGTCCCTCGAAATTGCAAGAAAGCTTAACCTGAATACAATTAAAAACAGGGTATCAGAGGGAGGGCTTGTCGCGCTTGTCCTCCAGAAAGATCTGAGCAAAAGCGAGATATCTTCAAAAAACCTATCCAGAGTCGGAGTTGCCTGCAGGGTTATAAATAAAATGAACCTCACGAACAACACTGTTCAGGCAGTATTTCAGGGGATAATAAGAATTGAAATAGAAAAAATCATTAAGACCGTGCCGTGTATAGTGGCAAAAGTCAAACCCATTTTCTGCCCTGATGAAAAATCAAAGGAAATCACGCTTATTATAAGAAAGGTAATGCAGTATTTTGAAGAACTGGTATCGCTTGATGAAAAATACCCAAAGGAACTGATAACAATTTTGAAAAGGAATATTCAGGGACCCTGCCGTTTTGCTGACCTTGTAGCCACTTATTCTAACTTTGCAATAACTGAAAAACAGAAAATTCTTGAAGTGTTAAACTGCAGGGAAAGACTCTTAAAACTGGCTTCAATGCTCGGCATGGAAGTTAAAAAATTAAAGATTGAATCTGATATAATAGGAAAAATAGAACAGGACCTTGACAAATCACAGAAGGAATACTTTCTTAGGCAACAACTTAAGATTATTAAAAAAGAACTCGGAGAAGAAGAGCCTCAGGAAACAGAAATTAGAAACCTCAAGAAAAAATTAGAATCATTGAACATCCCCTCTGGGGTAAAAAAAGAAGTTTTCAAAGAAATCGACCACCTCTCAATAATAACATCTTCAACTGCTGAATATCTTGTTATAAGGAACTACATTGACTGGCTGATAGAAATGCCTTGGGACAAATCCACAAAAGATACGATTGACATAAAAAAAGCAAGAGAGATTCTTGACTATGACCATTACGGGCTGGAGAAAATTAAAGAAAGAATAATTGAATTTCTCTCAGTGCTTAAAATAAAAAAAGAATTAAAAGGACCAATCCTCTGCCTTGTAGGACCTCCGGGAACAGGAAAAACCTCACTTGGAAAATCCATAGCAAAAGCCATGGGAAGAGCCTTTGTTAGAATTTCTGTAGGAGGAATGAGAGATGAGGCTGAAATAAAAGGACATCGCAGAACATATGTCGGAGCAATGCCCGGAAAAATCATTCAGGAAATCAAAAGAGCCGGAAAAAACAACCCTCTGTTCATGATTGATGAAATTGATAAGATGGGGGCAGATTTCAGAGGCGACCCGTCCTCTGCAATGCTTGAAGTTTTAGACCCTGAGCAGAATTCATCATTTTCAGATCATTATCTCAACATACCATTTGACCTCTCAAAAGTTTTCTTTATAACTACCGCGAATATCCTTGATTATATACCAGGACCATTACGTGACAGAATGGAAGTGATAGAGATTTCAAGTTATACCGAGGAAGATAAACTTATTATTGCAAAAAAATACCTCCTCTCAAAACAGCTTGAAGCAAACGGATTATCAGAAAAAGATTTGGAGCTTACTGATAATTCAATAAAAGAAATCATAACAAGCTATACAATGGAAGCAGGCTTGAGAAACCTCGAAAGGCTAATAGGAAATATCTGCAGGAAAATAGCAACCAATATTGCTGCAAATGAACCTTACAAAAAGGTTGTTGATGTGAACGATTTAGAAAGTTTTATTGGGCCCAAAAAATTCCTCCCTGAGATAGCAGAAAGAAGTCCTGAAATTGGAGTCGCAACAGGATTGGCATGGACACCCTTTGGCGGAGAAATTATGTTCATTGAGGCAACCAAGATGAAGGGGCGGGGTGAAATGATAATCACCGGACAACTTGGCGATGTAATGAGAGAGTCAGTTCAGGCTGCAATGAGTTATGTAAGGTCAAAATCAAACGACTTAAACATTCCTGCAGAAAGTTTTTCAGAATTTAATATCCACATTCATTTTCCTGAAGGTGCAATTCCAAAAGACGGACCCTCGGCAGGAGTTGCTGTTGCAATTGCAATAGCATCAATTTTTACTGAAAAACCTATAAGGCACGATGTGGCAATGACAGGAGAAATTACTTTAAGAGGTAAAATTCTTCCTGTTGGCGCTATTAAAGAAAAAGTTCTTGCTGCTTACAGGGCAGGGATTAAAAAAATAATCCTTCCTGTGCAAAATGAAAAAGACCTCTATGACATCCCGCAAAGCATAAAAGATAAACTTTCTTTTTTATTCGTTGATAATGTAAAAGTTGTTTTAAGTGAAATGCTAATTGTTAATTCTAAAAGCAGTTAATTACTTTATAAAAAAAGCAACTATGTCGGATTTTTGAACATTTTTTAACCTAACTTTTCAATACGTTAGAGACAAATCAAGTAAAATGTTCAAAAACTGAACACTTTTCCAAACAGAAAAAATATTTTTTTGTTTTTTTAATCTTAAAAACTACATTTATTTTATTAAAATACAAAGGGTTAGAAGATAATTTATCTAATGCCTGCAAAATGGCACTGATTTTGCATAGTTTCCTAAGATTGGGAAAAATCGTTTTATCAAGATTAGGAAAAGGAGGTTAAAAGGTTTATTATGAAAAAAATTATAATTAAAAAACCAGAGGTGCTGTCACTTGTCATTTTTGCTTTTATTTTCGTATTTAACACAGTTCTTATAAGCTCTGTTTTTTCATCTGATGATATTTCATTAACGACGATACCTAATAAAGGCAAAAAGGGGAAAATTGACAGCGTTATAAAAGAACTGATAGGAAAGTTTTCAGCAAAGGGATTGCCAGAGGCTCAGAAGTTCGCTTCTGAACGCAATATCAAGTTAAAAAATAATAAAGTTGAAGTTATTTTAACCCTGGTAGATGGTTCATCAATTGACAATAATGCTTTATCCTCGCTTGGAGTTGAAGTTGATAAGTCATATGATAATTTAATAAAAGCTTATGTGCCGATATATCGTTTAAAAACTTTAGAAAGCAAATTCCCTGAAATCCAGAGAATAAGACTTCCCTTTAAGCCCTTGGAACTGCATACAAGCGAAGGCGTGAGTCTAACTGGCGCCTCAAGTTGGCAAACATCAGGCTACAAAGGAGCAGGATTAAAGATTGCAGTAATAGACCTCGGTTTTGATAACCTCACAGAAACAAAAGCCCATGGAGACCTTCCGTCAACAGTTATCACACACGATTACACAGGTGCCGGACTTGAAACAGACACTGTCCACGGAACTGCAGTAGCAGAAGCTGTCTATGATATGGCGCCTGATGCACAGCTCTATCTTTATAAAATAGGTGATGAAGTTGACCTTGCAGCGGCAAAAAATGATTCTATAACTAACGGAATAAATATAATTAACCATTCTGTAGGATGGGTAAATACAGGAGCATATAATGGAACTGGAATAATATGCAATATTGCAAATGATGCAAGGACAAACGGAATACTCTGGGTTAATTCAGCAGGTAATTATGCTGCCAAGCATTATGAAGGCATATTTACTGATACAGACGGAGACGGATGGCATCAATACATCTCATCACCAGTTGATGAAATAAACTGGATATCTGCTTCAGCAGGAGAGTATATTTCTGTGTTTTTAAGCTGGGATGACTGGTATCCAAGCGTTGACAGTCCTGCATCCTGTGAGGACTATGACCTTCACCTCATAAACTCAAGCGGCACAATTATTGCAGGCTCAGCAAACTATCAGGATTGTTCGCCTGGTTCTTCTCCAACAGAGGATTTCTATTATTTAGTCCCTCCCGGAGGTTCTGGAAGTTACGGAATAATTATAGAAAATTTTTCCACAACAAGAAACTGCGATATGAAATTATACACCTTCAGACACGACCTTCAATCAAACAACAGGACTCCTTCTGGAAGCTTTATGTCTCCTGCTGATGCAACCGGAGTAATGGCAGTTGGTGCCATCGCTTCATCAAGTTGGACAACAGGACCTCAGGAAAGCTTCAGTTCCAGAGGACCAACAACAAACTGGAACGGAGCAACTCCAAGAATAAAACCTGATATTGCAGGTCCTGATAATGTTGATAGTTTTACATACGGGCATTGGTTTGGTACTTCTGCATCATCTCCTCATGTCGCGGGAGCAGCCGCACTTGTATGGCAGAGATTTCCCTCCTTTACTGTCAACCAGGTTCAATCCTATCTTGAAGGAAATGCAATTGATATGGGAACTGCCGGCAAAGATAACATTTATGGTTCAGGAAGGCTAAATCTTCCAAGCGGGCCAACACTTATCTCTCTGTCCTCTTTTACTGCTACTGAATCAAACTCAAAGAAAAATAATATCGCTCAGCAGAAAAAGAAAAGAGTGATATTGGATTGGTCAACAGAATCTGAAATTGACAATCTTGGTTTTAATATTTTAAGAAGCAATGCTGAAAATGGTAAGTACACAAAGATTAACAAAAAAATTATTATTGCAAGAGGGAATAAATTAAATGGCGCAAGCTACAGGTTTATTGATAAAAAAGCCAGCTATGGCAAAATATATTGGTATAAACTCGAAGATATCAATAACAGAGGCGAAAGCACTATTTATGGCCCGATTTTAATAAAATAAATAGTATTTAGCGGAAAGAAAAGAAATAGGAAAATTAGGAGACTATATGAAAAAGAAACTTAAAACTTACAAAAAGCCTCAGCTCAGACAAATAAAACTTGTCCCTGAGGAAGCTGTTCTTGGGGTCTGCAAGGGAATCAGCATTTCTGGACCAACCCAGAGCCAGTGTATAATACCCCAATGCTTTAATCAGGGAAGTTGAGATTAGTAGTAATTTAATATTGAATGGTTTTGATAAAATGATAAAATTATTCCCTTTTAACACCTTTCAGAATAATTAACCTTCTATAAAAGCTATCTGAAACGACTTGTAAAACAATTAGTTCCACTTCTTCCAGATGAAAAAATAAACTACTTTAAATTAAACCATGCAAGGGATTTAACATTTTGAGATTTTTTATACCAAATTGACAGACGATAAAATATTGAATATCCTTTGACCAAACCAAGATTTATTATTATGTTTGAACAAAATAAAATAAAAAAACAATATTTAATTCTGACACCATTTTTTTTATTTTTATTTAATTTATTCACTCTGTCACCGGCTTATTCCGGAGAGTTGAAACTTATAAGCTCGGACAGCAACTCTCTTGTTTACGAGTTCAAAGCTGGAGGGATAAAATCTCATAATAAAGAGATAAATGGAGAACTTTTCCAGGGAATCAGCTTGGAAAATTCTGGTTCAACAAATATCCCCGGCGCACCAATCTTGCCTGTCAAAAGCAAATTGATTGAAATTCCTTCTGGAAAAAAATTATCATATAAAATTATTGAAGCCCGCTCCAATATTTATAAAGGTTTTTATCTTTCTCCATACCCAGAAATATACTCTCAGGAAATACTCATACCTCAACAGAGCAAAGAAAATAATAAGACAATCCCCCTTTACCCCCCTTTAATAAGGGGGGGGCAGGGGGGATTTTCACAGGAAATCAATGGAAATTTTATAATCTCAAAAAGATTTGCTATTAATGGCAACATTTATTCTAAAAATGAATTCTATCCTGAAAATATTGTGGAAATCTCTAAGGAAGGTTTTATAAGGAACCAGAAAGTCGCTTTACTGAAAATTTTCCCTGTACAGTTTAATCCTGTTTCAAGAGAAATAAGGGTTTATCCAAAAATCAAAATTCAAATATCCTTTGAACCTGATATACAAAAAGTTAATTTTAAATCCAACTCATCCCAAAAGACTTCAATTTTTTCCGCAACTCAATTTCCATCTCTGAAAATAGCAATAAAAGAGGACGGAATCTACAGGATTACTTCCAGTGATTTAGAACAGGCTGGCATAGACACCTCTACCATTGACCCCAAAAACATCAGAATGTTCAACAAGGAAAATGAATTAGCAATTCTCTCTATGGGAGAAAATGATGGAGTCTTTGATGATGGGGACTACATTGAATTTTACGGAGAGAAAAACAATGGAGAATTTACTGATACAAATATCTACTGGCTTGTTATAGACGATACTCCCGGAAAAAGGATGAATAATTCCGGAACATCCCCTTCTTTATCCAAACCATTTGAAAGCTCTTTCAAAGCAATTTACCATGGCGAAGAAAATATCGAATACACCCAGACAATACCAAAGAAAGAAGGAAAAGAACACTGGTTCTGGCATACATTTATCACAGAGGAAAACACCAGCAAGTCTTTCACAATCAATTTCACCTTAAACAACCTCAAAAAGAAAAATGGAAATACATCTCTGAAAGTTTCATTTCAAGGGTTAACAGATGTCCCTGTTAATCCAGACCATCATACGCAGATTTTTCTTAATGATAAATTAGTAGATGAAAAAAAATGGGATGGATTTTCTGAATATTCGCCTAACAAAACCATCCCCCATTCATTGCTTAAAAACGAAGAAAACACTCTCGAAATTAAAGCCTTTGCTGATAAAGGAATAACAATTGACGGGATAAATCTGAATTGGTTTGAGATAGGATATTATAAACTCCTTGCGGCAGAAAATGACAGCCTTATTTTTTCAAAAACAGGAAATAAAAATTCTCAGTTCAAGGTGACAAATTTTTCTACAAAAAACATAGAAGTTTTTGATGTTACTGACCCATATGAAGTAAAGGTTATCAAGGCTAAAACAAAAAAGATTGCTGGAAAATTTGCAGCCTTGTTCAAAGACAAGATAGAAGGAGAAAAGAATTATTATGCAATTGAAAAAAACAAAGTCAAAAAGTCTGATACGATAGAAATTGACGAAGAGTCAGCTTTAAAATCTTCCGGAAACGGTGCTGATTATATTATCATTACACACAAAGATTTTTATGATGCCATAAATCCGCTTAAGGTCTTTAGAGAAGGCAAAGGACTAAACGTAAAAGTTGTAAAAATAGATGATGTTTATGATGAGTTTAGTTCCGGAATCTTCACCCCTGATGCAATAAGAGATTTCTTGAAATTTACCTATGAAAACTGGAACCCAAAACCACAGTATGTGCTTTTAGTCGGAGATGCCAATTATGATTATAAAGACTATATAAAGAGTGGAGTTAAGAATTATATCCCTGTAAAACTTGTAAACACTTCATTCTTTGGACCAACTCCATCTGATAACTGGTTTGTTTCTGTTAACGGAGACGATAAATTTCCTGATATTTATATTGGACGGATTCCTGCTAAAACAAAAGAAGAAGTAGAAGCAGTTGTTAACAAAATTATAAATTATGAAAACTCCCAGCCATTTTCAGATTGGAATAATAATGTTCTGTTGATATCAGATAATTATATAGAAGATGGCGTTCCTGATGATGGAGGAAACTTTCCTAATCTCTCTGACAATTTAGCAGCTCTTTTATCAAATCCTTTTATATCTCAGAAAACCTATTTGTCTGACTACCCAAAAGATACCTCAGATGCTCAGTTACAAAATATTGTTTCAGCAACAAGAACTGAAATTATTAACGGAATAAACGATGGCGCTCTTCTTACAAATTACACAGGTCATGGTGATAAAGTCGACTGGGCTCGTGAAAAAATATTTACTTCTGATGATATTCCATCCCTCAGCAATAACAATAAATTGACCTTTGTAACCACCTTGAACTGTCTGAACGGATTTTTTCCTGATTATTTAGGTGAAAGCCTTGGCGAGGAGTTTTTACTTGCCAAAGACAAAGGGGCAATTGGATTCTGGGGAGCAACAGGGGTCGGGTTCAATGCAGATTATGAAAAGATAGGAACTGAGCTTTTTAAAACTATTTTTCAGAACAAAGAAAAAACACTCGGCAAGGCTGTTACTGACTCTCTGATTTCCGCTGTAACCAACACCTATCTTCCAGATGAGTACCTTGAAGATTTGGCTCTTTTCGGAGACCCTGCCCTCCAGTTAGGATTGCCGTAATAATAAATTAATAGTGAATGATAGTTCTTAGAACGTTTGGAGGCTGGAATGTTGGCATGTAGAAGAACCGTAATTTGTAGCTGCCTGCCTGCAGCAGGAAGGTTCAGACCTGTTAGTTAAAAAAACAACACACCTGAAGGTGTGTTTCTACAAGAAGCAAAAAATGAAAATCCCCCTGTATCCCCCTTTGTTAAAGTGGAAAATAATCCAACAAAAAAGGGACGATGGAGGGATTAATTTGGATTTTGAAATTTGAGATTTATTTTTAAAACTCTGCCCATGATTTAATTGTTATCCGTCCATCATTCTTTGCATCCCTGAAAACAACTGCTTCGATTGTCTTTGTGACATTATTGATAGTTCCATGGGCAATTATTCTGAAAAAATTGCTTTTTACATCAATTAAATCTCTTATTCCCTTCAGTCCTTCTGGTTTATCTTCAAAAATATCCTGAATTGTTTGCGATAATTTCTTGACTTCATCTTTAGATTCAAAAGGCTCTTCTGTCCTTTTATCAATAATCTCGCTCACTGTTTCTTCATCCATATCCTCGTGAAACGCAAGAAGAACCTCCTTTGGAGCAGTATTGATATTAATTTCCCCTTTTAATTTTGAATAAACAGTGAAAATACTTGGAAAAGGTTTTGAAATCTCAGTCTCGTCTTTTTCCTGTCCTGTTATTTCCTCATATAAATTTTTTTCTTTCTCCTGATAAAAAACATTTTTGCTCATTCCCTTAACAAGAATAAGCTCTGTAATGTCGTCAAGGAGGGAAATTTTACTATCATAGGGAGAAGGTGATGAATGGTAATATGCCTCAATACTTGGATTATCCTCAGAACTCTCTCCAAGCCAGTCAAGGAGTGATTCAATTATTTCATCTGTATTATTATTGCTTACAGACAGGTTGTCAAAAATTCTTCTTACAATATTTTCCTTTTGCTCTTCCTTTGTCTCAATGCTTTTTTCCCCTCCTCCTTTATTTTTTCCATCTCCACTCTTGTCTTCTTCATCCTCGCTTTCCTTTAAATATTCATTCAGGTTTATCTTTCCTGACTCATCAATTATCATTCCTGTTGCCACTCCTTTGCCAATCTGCAGTGTCATTTCAGGTTTTGCCCAGTCTTCATCAAGAGAGTCAACCTGCTGGCCTGCGTGTCTTTCCTTATCTGTCCTAAAATCCTGCCTCAGAAGAGCAATAGCAGCATTCACTCCACCCTTGGCAATATACAAAGCCTTCAGGTCATCCCTGTAATTAGACGCAATGCTCGCATCCACTCTCATCTCATAATTAAACTCAAGAACTGTAATCACAACAAGGGTGGTTATCAGCAATACCAGAGCAAGGGCAAATCCCCTTTCTTCTTTATAGAACCTCTTCACTTCTAACCTCCCTGTGGCAAATAAACTGTGGTGCTGAAATCTCTTGGCTTGTCTTCATCGTCCTTTAATGTCAGAGTAATTCTTACAGCCTTTGGTATCCTGCCTTCCACTCCAGTGCTTGTCTGGTCATCCCATTCGTTTACCCAGCCTTCATCAGAATAATATTCAAAATTTATTCCCTCGCATTTTTCAAGAAATTCTTCTGTCTTTTCGCGTTCCTCATCTTCCCTGAAAAAAATCGGGTCCTCTTTTCTTATTAGAACATAATATTCATTCCCTTCTCCTGAAGCCACTTCTATGCGATAGGTGATTCTGACAATTGCAGGTTTTCCGCTTTCTTTTGAATAACCACTGTCAGCACGGCTTACAAACCTCAATTCATCCGCATTGACTCCGTTGATTTCATCATTGCTTCCTGAAAAATAAGAAAAATCCGGCATCTCTCCCTTCTCGCGCGGAGGCGCTGCCTGCTCAATTTCCTCAGAGATTCTGCTAAGAACAAGCCTTGCCTTCTGGTAAAATTCTATTTTTTTCTGAGCTCTTTCTGTTGTAGAAACAGTACCCGTGTATGCCCCGTATACAAAGGTTGAAATAATAGCGAAAATTGCAATTGCAACTACAAGCTCAAGAAGGGTAAAGCCTTCAGTAATTTTGATTTTTGATTTTTGATTTTTGATTTTCATTCAGTCTTTCCTTGCCAACAGAGTCTCAAGACTGTACCTCCTCTCCCTGTCACCCTCTTTCCACAGAATTGTCAGGGTAACATCCTTTAAATCTTCAACTGGAGTTTCCTTTACTTCTATTTCCCATCTGTATTCAGGGTGCTTTTCAAATACTCCGTCTGTCTTCTCCTGCTGGGGATAGCCATCAAGTTCAATTTCAGCCATCTTCTCTCTTGCCAGAAAAACAACATTGGTAGTTCTTATTGATTCGCTTGCAATTGAAAGGCTCTGTGACTGGGCTCTTAAAGCAGCAATCAGGGCAATTGAAAGGATTGCAACTGCAACCATTATTTCAAGAAAGGTAAAACCCTTTTCATCACGCATTTGTGAGTTCCACATAACCCTCTTTTATATCTACCTGTCCGGTTAAAGGAGAGATAATCAGGGTGTAGTTTGTGTCATTGCTTTTAAGGTGAATCAGGTGTTTCTCTGAAAGCCCTCTTGGAGTGAAAAGAATGATATTCTCACCCTTGCTGTATTTCTCTTTTGCAGTTGCCACATCAACGAGGTCTATTTTGTTGGCAAGCTCAATATGAATCATATGGGTTGATGCTTCTTCAGAAAGATTTCCCTTGTCATCAGGAAGCGCAACCCAGTAGCGGTCTTTATCAAGGTCTAAAACAAAATAATAAGTCTGCCTTTTTATGGCAGCTAAATTAAAAACTTCTTTGATGTTGCCTGCAATCCTTCTTAAAGAAAATTTCGTCTCGGTATGGAAAAGCCTGTCTCCCATATTAGGGAGGACATAAAGCCCCATAAGGCCAATAATAAATATTACTATTGAGAGTTCTATCAGGGTAAATCCTTTTTTTTTCTTCATAATCTCGTTCCACTCTCACTTCCATGCCTTATCCAGATTCCAGCTCTGAATATCATCTTCATTGCCGCTTTCCCCGTCCTTTCCCATAGACCACAAATCATAATTTGGATTATTGACGCCCGGTGAGAGGTACTGATACTGGTTTTTCCATGAATCCAAAGGAAGCCTTCCTCCTTCAATATATCCCCCTTCTTTCCATGTTTTTGAGCCTTCAGTTTCAGCAGGAGGTTTTACAAGCAAATCAAGTCCCTGTTCCGTTGTCGGGTAATTCCCGTTATCAAGTTTATAAAGTTGAAGCGAACCCTGAAGGGTTGCTATATCGCTTTTAGCCTTGGCAATATTTGCTTCATCAATTCTCCCAATAACAGCAGTGCCAACAAGGGTTGCAAGAATACCTATTATTACAACTACAACCATTATCTCAATGAATGTAAAGCCAGAATTTGAGCTTAATGCTTTTTTCATATTTTCTCCCTCATTTTGATTATTAAATCCAAATACTAAAATCCAAATGTCAAATGAATGTCAAAATCCAAATTCTGAAAATTTTAGTCATTTAAGCTTTGGATTTCATTTGAACTTTGAATTTTAACATTTGACATTATAACACCTATTCACCATTCACTAAATACTGTTCACTATTCACTTCTCCCCATTCACCAACTCATCTAATTCCCTTTGTCATATCAAAAATCGGAAGCAATATTGCAATAACCACAAAACCAACTGCTATTCCCATAAGAACTATCATTATTGGCTCCATAAGAGAAGTCAGAGCTTTTATTGTCGAATCTGTTTCGCTATCATAGCTCTCAGCAACCTTTAAAAGCATATTTTCAAGCTGGCCGCTTCTTTCTCCTGTTGCAACCATATGTATTACAATTGGAGGAAACATCTTGCTTTTCTTTAAAGGAGTGGCAATGTCTGCGCCCTCAGAAATATTCTGTCCCGCATCCTCAATCGCCTTGTGCAAAACCTTGTTGGCAACAACGGTTTTAACAATATCAAGAGATTGCAGAATAGGAATACCGCTGTTGAGTAAAGTGCCGAGTGTTCTGGCAAAACGAGAAATTGCTATCTTCTGGAAAAGGGAACCAAAAATTGGAAGCTTTAGTTTCAAGTTGTCATAAAAATACCTTCCCTTTTCTGTCTTCAATGTTCTTTTTATCATTACATAGGCAACAATAATTGCAACTACTATAACCAGCCAGAATTTCTTAAGAAAACTGCTTATCCCAATCAAAAGTAGTGTTGGCAGGGGCAGAGCCTGCTTTGTCTGCTCAAAAATGGATGTAACCTTTGGTATCACATAGGTAAAAAGAAACCCGAGGATTGCAAACCCTATGACGCACATAATTACAGGATATGCAAGAGTTGCCCTTATCTTATTCTTCAGCTCGTTCTGTTTCTCTGAAAACTCCGCAAGCCTCTCAAGCACAATATCCAGAGCGCCGCTTGCCTCTCCTGCCCTCACCATGCTCACATAAAGGTCGGAGAAATACCTTGGATGGTCTGAAAGGGCATTTGCTAAAGAGCTTCCTTCATTAACCTTTTCCCTTATCTGGTAAATAACCTTCCTGATTTTTGATCCCTCAAACTGGTCAATTAAAGCATTGAGAGCCATTATAAGAGGAAGTCCTGCTTTGAGAAGGGTTGCAAGCTGTCTTGAAAAAAGCGAAATCTCCTGAGGCTTAATCCAGCTTACAAGTCCTTTGATGCTGGAAAGGTCCAGAGATTTTTTCTCACTCCCCTCTCCTTCCTCAAGTTCCCTTACCCTGCTCACGTGAAGTTCAAGACCCCTTATTTTCTGTCTTGCATCCAGAAGTGAGTCTGCATTTATAATACCGGTAATCTCTTTACCTTTAAAATTTAATGCATTATATTCATAAACTCCCATTGCTTTTTATCACTCCTCGTGAGCAACCCTCAGAACTTCTTCAATTGTTGTAAGTCCTTCAATCACTTTTCTTGCGCCATCATGCTTTAAAATTAGCATTCCGTTCTTCACAGCTTCTTTTTTAATTGCATTTGAGTCATATTTCTCAAGAACAAGCTTTTTTGTCACTTCATCCATTTTGAGAATCTCAAAAATTCCAATTCTTCCCCTGTAACCGGTATTCACGCAAGAAGGACAACCCCTGCCGCGGTAAAAAACGCCGTCCTTCAACTGGTCTCTTCCAATTCCTATTTCCGAAAGGGATTCATCATCAGGCACATAACTCTCCTTGCAGTCATTGCAGATAACCCTGACAAGCCTCTGCGCTATTACAGCAGAAAGGGTTGATGAAACAAGGAACGGCTCAACACCCATATCTAAAAGCCTTGTAACAGCCCCTGCAGCATCATTTGTATGAAGTGTTGAAAAAACAAGGTGTCCTGTAAGCGATGCATGAATTGCAATCTCAGCAGTCTCAACATCGCGGATTTCTCCAACCATTATAATATCAGGATCCTGCCGTAAAATAGACCTCAGCCCACGGGCAAATGTCAGCTCAATCTTTGTGTTCACCTGTATCTGTCCAATCCCAAAAAGCTGGTATTCAATCGGGTCTTCAATTGTTATTATATTCTTATCAGTAGTATTCACTTTTGTAAGGGCTGCATAAAGTGTTGTTGTCTTTCCGCTTCCTGTAGGACCGGTGACAAGGATTATTCCGTTAGTTTTTTTAATCATTGCATGAATGGTCTTTAAATCATCAGGAAAAAGCCCTACATCCTCAAGCCCTAAAAGAATGCTTGACTTGTCAAGAAGCCTCATAACCACTCTTTCGCCGAAGGCAGTGGGAATTATTGAAACCCTGATGTCAATAAGGCGGTCAGCTATTTTGATTTTTATCCTTCCGTCATGAGGGAGCCTTTTTTCGGCTATGTCAAGATTTGCCATAATTTTAATTCTTGAAATTACTGCGGATAAATATCTTACAGGCGGGTTTATTGTATCATAAAGTATCCCGTCTATCCTGTACCTTACCCTGAGCTCCTTTTCAAATGGCTCTATGTGGATATCGCTTGCTCTTTTCTTAACCGCCTGAAAGAGGATAACATTTACAAGCTTGATTATTGGCGCGTCATCTGAAATATCAAGAAGGTCTTTAGGTTCCTCTGATAAAGATGTAATTGTGTCAAAAATATCCTCGTCCATATCCTTTATCATCTGCTCGGCATCTGCTGACTCGTGGTGGTAATACCGGTTAATGGCATCAGTTATTTCAGCCTTTGGACAGATAACAGGCTTGGCTTCTTCCTCCTCAAGATACAATGAAATGTTATCAAGAATCTGCGTATCGAAAGGGTCTGCAGTTGCTACAAAAAGTGAACCATTTTCTCTTTTTAATGGAAAAATAAAATTATTTTTAAGGTAATTTAGAGGAACCTTTGATATGTATACCGAATCAACATCCTCATCTTTTATTGAAGGAAGAAACGGGATGTTCAGCTTTTCTCCAATCGCTCTCAGAACATCAATCTCCGCCATATATCCCAAGGCAGCAATGTTGTCTGCAAGCCTTCCGCCTTTTTCTGACTGTTCCTCTATTGCCTTCTCAATCTGTTCCTGAGTGATACCTGGCTGGCTCGACAGTATTTCAGTAATCAAATCTTCTGCATAGTTCAAAAGAATACCCTCCTTTTAATCCTGTTTCATTATACAAAGTAATGGATTTTCTGCCTAATGTCAATTCTAAAGATACATCTTAAACCTGCTAAGTTTCACTTGCTTTGGGTTTTTGTTTGTTTTGTATTGACAATGTTTCTCTATCTAATTAGATTGATTTCTATAATTTTATATTAAAAAATCACTAAATATTCTTATCCATGTCCAATATTGAAGCTCCCTACAGCAGGCTGTGGGAAATCTCCAAATGTAAGGAATTTTATTTTTTATTATACTCGCTCGCTATGCATTTTCAGCAATTTTACGCACATAGCCTCGAAGGGCAACCAGTTCAAAAATGGCACCTGCTTGAGGAACATTTAAACAGTGTTGCCGACCTCGCAAAGTCATTTGCCGACGAATTCGGCTCAGGTGAATGGGCATATCTGGCGGGCTTGTGGCAAGGACTGAAAAAATTATAAATGTGAAGGATGACAAATATGGAAACAAGCATAGCAGTTTTTAAGGGTAAACAAATTAGGAAAATCGTTCACAAGAACGAGTGGTGGTTTTCAATTGTTGATGTCATTGAAGTATTAACTGGAAGCGAACGTCCACGGAAGTATTGGAGTGAATGAATTACCCCGAGGCAGAGCCTCGAGGTATCTAAAGACCTTCAAAAAGTGCTAACTGCCCATCATAAATTTTTTTATATTCTTTACTTTACTGCTTTTCAATATATTTTCTTATTACTTCTTTATTTCCATATTCTCCTACCGTATTTGCATAATATCCGCTTGTCCAAAAATTACCACCCCATAATATTTTCTTTACCTCTGGATGTGCTTTAAATATCATCTTTGCAGTTATGCTTTTTATTGTTCTTACTATTTGATTTACTGACATATTTGGTACACTTTGTGTCAAAAAATGTATATGATTTCTATCTGCTCCTATCTCAACAAAATTGATCTCATATCTTTTACTAATTCCTATACATACTTCCTTTAATGTATTTTCAACTGCTTCTGTAATAGCTTCTTTCCTATACTTCACAGGAAATACTATATGATACAACAATAGTGTTTTATTATGTCTCTTGAATATATGATTGTCTTCTTCCATAATACTATCATTGTATCAAACCTCATGCTTTTTGAAAACTTATAATAAGGTAACCCCGAGGCAGAGCCTCGAGGAATACTTTTGATTTAATAACGTCACAGAAGGAGGATTTCTTTTTTCACGAACGAAATCGGAGACCACCTCTTGATAATGTAAACTGC